>Ga0209056_10000855_pt1 | contig 33714 bp, 29 predicted proteins | sample GraSoiAngelo_114_FD_185876 | JGI IMG/M metagenome (GOLD analysis project Ga0209056, IMG submission 185876) | Grasslands soil microbial communities from the Angelo Coastal Reserve, California, USA - 14_0903_13_40cm (SPAdes) (version 2) | ecosystem: Environmental > Terrestrial > Soil > Grasslands... | reverse complement strand
AAGAATTTGAGCCCCGCCACGAACATCACGGTCTTTTTCCGGCCCTTGAGGTGAAGGGCGCCCGCCTGATCCATTAAGCCGAGGTCACCCGTCATGAACCAGCCGTCGCGCGTGATCTGCTCGCGGAGCTGCCACGGCGAGTAGTAGGCGGAGAAAAGCCCATCGCCCCGCACGGCGATCTCGCCCATCCCCTCTGGCGAGTCCGCTCGCCCCTCGGGTGCGTCCGCGCACCTCTCGGCCGCGTCTGAACGCGCGGCAGTGGGCAGACGTTTACCCTCGTCGGAGAAAACCGCGACTTCGTAGCCGGGAACGGGCCGGCCGACGGAGGTGGCCGGGAGACCCTCGGTTCCAAGATTTATGCAGGGCAGGCCGGCCTCGATGATGCCGTACGCCTGGCCGACCGGGACACCGTAGACGGCCGCGAAGCGATCCATCACGGCGGGCGAGATCGGCGCCGCGGTGGAGAGGGTGACCCGAATGCTCGCGAACGGCTGGCTGGGCCCGAGGTTGGCCATGCGCTCGAAATGGAGCGGCGCGGCGTAGAGCACGCTCGGCTTGAGACGGTGGACCGCGTCGACCATGGCGCGGGGAAGCGTCTCGGGGCACATGAGGATGTGGGTCCCGGCCCGAACGTACGCCACGATCGTGACGGCGAAGTGATAGGCGAGCGGGAGGACCCACAGGATCCTGTCCTCTTCGCTGAACGCGAGCACCCTGTCGGCGGCCTCGACCCGCGCGGCCGTGGCTTCGTGCGACAGCACCACGCCCTTGCTCCTGGCGGTGGTCCCGGAGGTGAACCGGATGAAGGCGGGGTTCAGCGAGTAGAACTCGGCGGGCGCCTCGGCTTCACGATCGAGCCACTGGAACCTGAAGCCGTCACACTCGCCGCCCTGCACGTCCGCGGAGCGCGCGCCCGCGAGGACGTCGGCCTTGGGCCAGGCGAGGCAGCCGTTCAGCTGGACATCGCGGACGATCTCGGCGGTCTCGGTGGGCGTGAGATTGCTGGCGAGCGGGACCAGGCACGCGCCCGAGGCCAGGAGGCCGAAGGCGGCAGGCACATATGCGAGATCGTTCGGCGCCAGGAGCCCGATCCGCTGACCGGGCTCCACACCGTGGGTCTTGAGAAACGCGCCGAGACGCTGCGCCTCTCGCGCGAGCTGCCCGTAGCTGAGGGAGCGGCCCGACCGCACGTCGGTCAGAGCTCTGCGTGGGGAGTGCCGCTCGGCCGACGTATAGAGAAGCTCGACCAGGTTCATTGCGCCTCGGCGTACCGGGCGGCCGCGCGTCCAACCGCCTCCCCCGTGGCCAAACAGGTCCCGATCACCCGCGCCGAGCCGAGCGCCTCGTGCGTCGCGCTCATGCAGCGGCCCGCGACGAAGAGGTTGTCGACGTCTCGCGCCTGAAGGCAGCGAAGGGGGATGTCGTAGTACGCCCCGTCCGGGAGAAACTCGTACGTGGCCCCGAGACGCCCTTCCTCCCACAACTCGATGGGCCAGCTCGCCCGGGCGATTCCGTCCTCGAACTTCCGACCGGACAGGACGTCTTCGCGCGTGAGCTGGTAGCGCCCGATCACGCGGCGGCTCTCGCGCACGCCGACCTGCGGCGCGGCATGGGAGACGAAAGCTCGGGAGAAGGCGGGCAACGTCTTGAGAAATTCCGTGACGGCGAATGCGCGCTTCCGTCCTTCCTGCTCGGCGACCGTCAGGAAGTCGCGGCTCGCGGGCAGCTCCTCGGTGGTCCCGCTCAGCGTCAGCTTGCAGACGACCTCACCGGGCTGCGGCGACGGCGCCAGCGCGAGGTTCGCGGCCCCCTTCGGGAGCCGTCCCTCCTGCTCGGCGGCCATCAGCAGCCTCAGCAGCGCGACACGAGGGCCCGGTCCGAGGGCCTCGCGATCGACGTGCTGCAGGACGAAGACCAGCGATGGCAGCTGGCGCTCCGCCAGCGGCGCGGTCACCGTGGCCACTCCGGCGAGATGCGCGACCACGGCGTCGCCGCTCGCGTCCACGAGAGCCCGCGCCGTCAGCTCGACCTGCCGCTCCCAGGTCGCGATGCGCACGCTCTCGATCCGCCCGGCGGCGGTCGCGAGCCCCATGAGAAACGCGTGGAGATAGACGTCGAGGTGCCCGACCGACGCCGTGAGCTCGTCGGCCAGGCAGGCGAACGCGAACGGCGTGTAGGGAAGGACGTACGTCCGACCGCGGCGTACGGGCTCGCCGCAGCCGGGCATGGTCGCGAGCTTGCGGGCCACGGTCTCGGCGAAGCCGGCGTTGAGCGGCTCGGAGAGCCCGGCCGACGAGGTGTGGTAGAGCCCGCAGATGGTGCTCACCATGCCCGCCGTCGCCATGCCACCGAGAAAGCCGTAGCGTTCGACGAGCGCGGTGCGCGCGCCCGAGCGCGCGGCAGCCACCGCGGCGGCCAGGCCGGCGGCGCCACCGCCCACGACCACGACGTCGTAGCTCGGCGCGCGCGCGTCCAACCGCGACGACTCGTTAGGGCTGGCTCCCACGTCGGCAGATGTAGTTCGCCATTGCCCGCGCGGTCTTGATGTTTTCTTCCACGAGATCCTCGTCCGGCATCCAGAACCCAAACTGAGCCTCGATGAAGAGGAGGACCTTCAGCAGCGCCATCGAGTCGAGGCCGGCGAGCTCGAGATCGTCGTCAGGCTGAACCGGATGGCTCCGGGCCATGATGGTGGTGTTGATGTAGGCCGTCACGGCTCGGGCGACTTCCTCGGGGTCGAGCCGGGAAAGATGCCTGGTCGGCATGGTCACGGGGTCGGGTCAGGCTCTCGCCGACATCGCGGTCTAGACACTACCGTTGGCGACGGCACGAGGTCAAGGGTCTGCTGGCAGCCGCTTGACTCGGTTCATTCAGAAGAGATAAGGAACTGGAGATGCGTGAGACGCCGTTCGACGGTTATCACCGCCGCGATGTTCCGCTGCCGGATCCGGAGCTGACGCGGGTGGGCCCCGGAACGCCGTGCGGCGAGTACTTGCGCCGGTTCTGGCAGCCGGTGGCGTTCGTCCGGGAGCTTGCGGCCACGCCGATGCGGGTGCAGATCCTGGGCGAGGACCTGGTCGTCTTCCGCGATCACGGCGGCCGCTTCGGCGCGCTGCACCTGCACTGCGCGCATCGCGGGACCTCGCTCGAGTTCGGTATTCCGGTCGAGCGCGGCATCCGCTGCTGCTACCACGGCTGGGTCTACGACGTCGACGGCCGGTGCCTGGAGACGCCCGGGGAGCCGGCGGGCAGTCGGCTCAAGGAGCGAGTCTGGCAGGGCGCCTATCCCACGCTCGAGTTCGCGGGTCTGGTGTTCGCCTATCTCGGCCCGCCCGACCGACGTCCGGCGTTCCCGATCTACGATAGCTACGACGTGCCGGGCTACCGGCTGATGCCTGCCGCCAAGTTCATGCTGCCGTGCAACTGGCTCCAGGTGAAGGACAACAGCATGGACCCGGTCCACACCGCATTTCTGCACGCCCTGAGCAGCGGCTACCAGTTCACGGAGGCCTTCGGGGTCGTGCCCGAGATCGACTGGCACCTGACCGAGGCCGGGATGGTCTACCTGGCGACCCGGCGCGTGGGCGATCTCGTGTGGGTCCGCGTGGCCGACTTCATGCCCCCGAACGTGCACCAGTTCACGCGCGAGATCGAAAAAGCCGCGGAGGCCAAGGCGGCCAGCCGGCCGGTGATCGTCAGGTGGGCTGTCCCCAATGACGATATCCACACGACCAACTTCGAGCTCGCGCAGGTGGACCCGGCGTGGGGGCTCACGGCCGAGCAAGTGGGCCAGCCAGGCTTCGGGCAGTCCGACGACCGCCCCTACGCCGAGCGGCAGCGCTTCCCGGCAGATTTCGACGCCCAGTCCAGCCAGCGGGAGATCGCGGTTCACGCGCTCGAGAATCTTGGATCGGCGGACCGCGGCGTGATCATGCTCCGGCGCATCGTCCGCGACGGAGTGCGTGCGGTTGCGGGTGGCGGGGATCCCGAGGGGGCGCACTGGCCGGAGGGGAAGATCATCCGGACCTTCACGCAGGACGTCGTGCTCCGTGTCCCGCCGGCGCCGAGCCCCGAGGACGATCGGCGGCTCCTGCGCGCCACCGGGCGCTCCGTGATCGCGAACCGCCCGAGCTAGCGTGACCCTCGACCCGCCAGGCGTCCGGAGCTTCCGGGGTCGGAGCCCGCGCGGGCCAAGACGCGCTACTCGATCACCTGATCCGCGCGCTGCAACAGGGTCTGCGGGATCGTCAGTCCGAGCGCCTTGGCGGTCTTGAGGTTGATCACCAACTCGAACTTGGTGGGCTGCTCGACGGGTAGATCGGCGGGCTTTGCGCCCTTGAGGATCTTAGCAACGTAGTCGGCAGCGCGGCGGTACAGCTCGGGATAAATCGTCCCATACGACATCAGTCCGCCAGCCTCTACAAATTCTCTCCGCCAGAAAATTGCTGGCATCCGGTTCTTTGTCGAGAGGTGCACGAGCTCTGTCCGATGGGTTGCAAACATCGAGTCCGCGAGCAGGACGAGAGCGCCGATGTGTTCTTTGGTCATCAGAGCAAATGCCGTCTGGAACTCGCTCGCAGCGCGCACTTCGCGGTGCTTTAGCTGCAACCCAGATGATCTGGCGGCGGCCTCGGCCTCGCGCAAGGCCGTCTCGTGTGCGGGATTACCCGCTTTCCACATGACCGCCACGCGAGAAAGGCCGGGAACAATTTCCTTGAGCAGTTCCAGCCGTTTCCCAGTCAATTCCTCGTCGAGGTCGGCGATCCCCGTCACATTGCCGCCTGGCCGAGCGAGGCTGGCGATAAGCCCCGCGCCCACGGGATCAGCCACTACGGCCGTGACGATGGGAATGGTCGAGGTCGCTTGCTTCGCGGCGACCGCAGCGGGCGTGCCAATTGTGACAATCACGTCCACGTCGAGACGCAGCAGTTCGGTCGCGAGGCCCGGAAGTCGCTCGTTCTTTCCATCGGCACCCCGGGCCTCGAAGCCGACATTTCGGCCTTCAATGTAGCCAAATTCTCGAAGGTGTTCCTGGAAGGCCTTGAAGAGATGTTCGCCAGCGGAGAGGGACCCAGTCGACAGGACACCTATCCGTTGAACTCTTGTGGGTTGCTGAGGCTCAGCCCCGAGCGGCGCAAGAACGAGGGTGACAATGAAAAGGACCGCGAGGCCGATCAGCCGCATGCTGCGGGGAGTCTAGCCGAACGCCACGACGCGCACCAGCGCCCCCGGCCTGGCCGAGCACCGTCGGGGCCCCCCAATTTGACTAGAGTCTCGCCTCGTCGATTTTCAGGCCGAGTGCGTACCGGCCGATCAGCTCGTAGTGCGCGAGGCGCCCCTGCAAGTGCTGGGTGATCACGTGGATGTCCTGGAAGTGCCGCTGGAGCAGATGGTCCTCGTAGGCGGCGGTCGCGCCCGCGGCGTTGTAGAGGCTGTCGATGATCTGGGCCGCGAGCCGGATCCCGTGCGTGGCGGCCAGGCGCAGGTTCGCGCGATGATCCAGGGTGATCGCGCCGTTGACGCTTGCCGTCCAGATCTCGCGCACTGCTTCGAGCAGAAACGCCCGGCCTGAGCGCAGCGCGGCCTCCGCCTGGCCGACGGTCATCTGTACCAATGGCTGATCGCGGAGCAGCGCTTGCATGGCGCGTGGGGTCTTGGCGCCGGCCAGCTCGCCGAACGTCTCCAGACACGTGCGGGCCATCCCGAACGCGACCGCCGCGTCACCCGAGGCGAACAGCAGCGTCCGTGGGATGCGGTAGAGCGGCGCGTTCTCGAGCAAGGGCGCGGTCTGTGACAGCACGGTGCGCTCGGTCGGCACGAACGCGTCGTTCACAGCGAAGTGGTGCGTGCCCGTGCCCCGCATGCCGCGGGTGTGCCAGGTGTCGAGCAGCTCGGCCTCGGCGACCGGCACGAACATGTAGCGCGCCTCGGGCTGATCGCCCTCGAGTCGGACCTTGCCGTTCTCGATGATCTGCGCGTGGGCCGCGACCCAGGCGGCGTGCCGGCAGCCGGTGCTGAAGCCCTGGCGGCCGGTGACCCGGTAGCCGCTGGGGACCACGATCGCCTTGGCCGTCGCGGCCGGCGTGTTCGCCACGACGGCGCGCGGCGTGTCGATCCAGATCGTGCGCGCGACCGCGCGCGGCATCCGCGCCGCATAGGTCCCGAAGATCGCGCCCTGGTTGAGGCACCAGCCGGTGCTCGCGTCGGCCTTGCCGATCTCCTCGATCACCTGCACGTAGGTCGGCAGGTCGAGCTCGCCGCCACCGATGACGCGCGGGACCGCCATGTGAAACAGCCCGGCGTCCGCCATCGCCTCGAACAGCGCGCGCGGCAGCTCTCGCCGCGCCTCGATCTCGTCGGCGGTGGACCGGATCTGGGGGACGAGCTTGCGTGCAGCGTCGAGCGGCGAGCGGCCGTCGGTATCCAAGGGCGGGAGCTCGCGAGCTAGGAGCCGACCGCGGCGAACGCGGGCTGCTCGATGTCGAGGGTCGTCACGCGGCGCAGCTCGCGGCGATACTTCGCGTCGTCGAACGGCCGGGCACGGTGCATGGTGGCGCGGTTGTCCCAGATCACCAGATCGCCCACGCGCCAGGCATGACGGTAGACGAACTCTGGCCGGGTCGCGTGCTCGATGAGGTCGCGCAAGAGAAGCCGGCCCTCGGGAACGGGCCAGTCGACGATCCGGGACGCGTGCGACGCGAGATAGAGCGAGCGCCGGAGCGAGCGCGGGATGGTGCGCACGAGCGGGTGGATCGCGCCTTTCAGCTTCTCCTGCTCTTCGGCCGAGAACTCGAAGCCGAGCACGTGGCGCGAGTACGCGACCGAGTGATGGGCGCGAAGCCCCTCGACCTGCGCCTTCGTGCCCGCCGCCAGCGCGTCGTACGCGGCGCGCATGTCGGCGAACTCCGTGTCGGCCGGGACCGGCGGGACGACCCGCGCGTGGAGCATCGAGTACCGTCCCGGCGGATCCACGAACGAGGCGTCGGTGTGCCAGAGGCGATTGCCGAGCGTGTAGTGGCGCCGGCGATCGTCGGCCTTCATGATCTCCCCGCTCGCGTCGAGGTTCGAGATGTCGGACAGCGCTTCGTTGCCGAGACGGCTCTTCGTGAAGGCGCGGCTCCCCGTGCCCTGGTGCAGCCGGCCGTCGAGCCGCTCGCCGAACGCGATCTGCTCGTCGTCGGAAAACGACTGATCGCGGAAGACGAGGACGGCGTACGCGTCCATGCCCGCGCGGATCCGGGCCAGTGTCTCCTCGTCGCGAACGGTACGAAGCTCGAGGGGGCTCGCTTCGCCCACGAAGTGCTGGTGGAGTTTGCGGAATGTCAGGGCCATAGCCTCATGAGACTAGGACGACGGGGGGCGGCGAGTCAAGCGATGGCGGGGTAGACGGCGAGGTAGACGGCGAGGCCGCCGGCGCGAGCCGCAGCGGCCAGCCGCGCGTCGAACGTTGCCAACGACGCGGCCCGCGCCGACGTCGCGAGCGCCAGGTGGAGAGCGTCGGCGGCGCGCAGCGAAGTCGCCTGCGGCGTCAGAAGGAAGTGCTCCGCTCGGCGGTGCACGTCGCGGGTCAGCTCGACGCGGTGGTACCCGCCCTCGTCGAGGCGCCCGAGGATCGCGTGCTGAAGTCGTCGTGCGGTCTCCCTCGTGAGCGACCCCCGGTGCAGACGACGAGCGACCGCGGCGACGATCTCGGTTACGGCCAGGTCGGACACGAGGACATCATCCCGGCCCTCTACGACTTCGTTGAACTCTTCGCTGCCTGGTTCGGGCAGGTAGAGCTTCAGCAGGGCGCTCGTGTCGCAGTAGAGGGGGCCGGGCAGCTCCGCACGGTAGGCGGCCCGTCGCTCACGGAACCGTACCCGAGCGCGCCGCTCAGAGCCGATCCGCGCGGCCCTTGGCGACAGTGGCGGACAGGGGAGGATTGAGGACCGGCATCGTGCGCCGGAACGCCGCGAGGTTCGGCCAGAGACAGCCCTACACCACGGTATCGATCCGGGCGCCCCTGGAGAGCGATATCAGGTGGTCGTCCACGTCGATGCCCCGGCTCTCGTGGATTCGGATCAGCCCGGCCAGTCCATCCTCGAGGACGGCGCGCGCGTTTCCGCGGAAACGTCGCGGCGCCTGGAGCGCGACGCGAGCCGGGTGGTGATGCAGCACCGTCTCGATGGCCGTGTCGTGGAGGTCGCTGCCCGGACCCGCACGATTCCTCCGGCGTTACGGCGTGCGCTCCATCACCGAGACCGCGGCTGCCGCTTCCCCGGCTGTGGGCTCCGGTTCGGGCAGGGACATCACATTCGTCACTGGGCACAAGGGGGGGCCCCGACTACGCTCTCGAATCTCGCCTTGCTCTGTCGTCGGCACCACCGCGCCGTTCACGAGGAGGGCTACGAGGTCGATCGACAGCCCGACGGCGAGTTGCGGTTCCGCCGCCCGGACGGCCGGCCTCTGCCCGAGGTCCCGCCTTCTCCTAAAGTGCCCCGCGATCCCGTGAACGTCCTGCGAGCGCAGCACGCTGCGGAGGGGCGTGTCCTGCACGCGCGGACCGCCACCCCGAGTTGGCTGGGGGAGCGCCTGAACGTGGCCTGGGCGATCGACGTCTTGCACCCCTTGGCGCGCTAGAGCTCTGCAGCGACTCGACGACGTATGTGGCGATCACCTTCGCCCCCTTGTCACCGTCAACTGAGATTCACCGCCCAGCACGCCCGAGTGAACAGCACGCACCTCCACCTCGGCGCCGTCGGCGACGGCGAGCATGCGCAACGCCACCGGCGCGACCTCGGCCGTCGGCATGGCACCAGCGGGGCTCGGGGCGATCAGGCTCGCGACCCAGGCTCGGAGGGGAGCCCCGTGCGGGTTCACCAGCTCGACGACCGCCCCCGGCGCCACACCGAGGCGCGCCGCGACGTCGGCCCCGAGGCGAATCTCGCGCCCACGCTCGGCGTCGAGCCCGGCGGCGGCGCCGAGGCGGACCCGCAGGCGTGCGGCGCGTAGCTCTGCGCGCCGCGCCGCGGTGGCGACGTCGTCAGGAGCGCCCCCGTGGAGCACGACGCCATAGATCGCCTCCGCAGCCGCCGGCGTGACGTAGCCCTCGAGGAGGTCGGCGGCGACCTGCGCGGGGTCGCGCTCGAGCGCGTCGCCGAAGCCGCCGCCACCACTCGACTCCATGAGCAGGACGTCGCCGGGCTCGAGGGGAAAGCCGCTCACCTTGCCGGGCAGCGGTGACGACCGGACGCGCCGCCCGTCGCGCCGCACCCAGAAGCGGTTGGTCGCCCCGGCCCCGCCGCCGCAGACGCCGAAGGGCGGCAGCACGGCTTTCTCGGCGAGCACGGACAGCTGAGCTCCCGAGGTCTGGATCAGCACCTCTCGCGTCAGGCCGAGCCCACCGCGCCACCGGCCCGGCCCGCCCGAGTCCTCGCGCAGCGCGGTGCGCTCGATGCGAATCGGGTAGAGCTGCTCGACCGCCTCGATGGGCTGGAGCGTGGTCATGTCGCTCTCGGTCCACGCGCGGACCGTGTTGCTGCCGTCGCCGCCCTCGAAGCCGCCGGTGCCGCCGGCCGGGTACTCGTAGAAGATGAACGTCTCGCCCGTAAGCCGCGGGTGAGGGCCGCCGACGTAGCAGTGATTGCCGCCACCCTTGAGGTCGCCGGCCACCTTGCCGTCGAGCGCCTGGGCCAGAGCGCCCATCACCGCCGATTCGACGCAGTACTTCACCTCGACCATGCCGCCGCACGGCGCGGGCGGATCGGCGTTCACGATGGTGCGCGGCGGCGTGATGACGGTCAGGGGACGAAAGGCGCCGGAGTTGACGTCGGCGCCGGGATCGAGAAAGGACTTGATGATCGTGAAGGCACCGGTCGGCGCCATGGCGGGGCCGACGTTCGTGGGGCCGGCCGTCTGCGGCGACGTGCCGGCGAGGTCGACGGTGATCGTGTCGCCGGCCACGATGACCTTCGCGCGCACCGTGAGCGGCTCGAGCCGATCGCGGCCGGCCTCCAGGTGCGCCTCGTAGACGTATTCGCCTTCGCGAAGCCCGCCGATGGCGCGGCGCATCCGACTCTCGGCGCGATCCATCAGCTCGTCGACGGCCGCCCGGATGGTGTCTGCGCCGTAGCGCGCGACCACCTCCCCGATCCGCTCCGAGGCCTTCCGACAGGTGCCGACCATCGCCTGGAAGTCACCGCGACGCTCGCGAGGCCCGCGCATGTTGCTGAAGATCAGATCGAGCGCCGCCTGGTTCGGCCGGCCGCGATCGACGATCTTGATGGGCGGGATGCGGACGCCCTCCTGGAAGATCTCGGTGGCGCGCCCCGAGAGGCTCCCCGGGCTCATCCCGCCCACGTCGCCCCAGTGGGCGCGGACGACCGGGAAGACGAAGAGCTCGCCGGCCGGCGTGAAGAGCGGGTGGATCATCGCGACGTCGTTGAGGTGCGTGCCGCCCGTGTGCGGGTCGTTGTGCAGGAAGACGTCGCCGGGATGGATGTCGTCTCCGAACTTCTCGCGCACCGCCCTCATCGACCAGCCGATCGGCACGATGTGGAGCGGATGGTCCTGCCCCTTGGACATGGCGACGATCTGGGCCCGGCCGTCCATGAGGACGCAGGAGAAGTCCTCGCCCTCGTAGAGAATCGACGAGTAGGCCGTGCGCACGAGCGTCACGCGCATCTCGCGCACGATCGAGACGAACGCCTCGCGGAGGACCTCGAGGGTGATCGGGTCGATCATGCTCGGGCCTCCCGCTCGAAGCGCAGGTTGCCGTGCTCGTCGACGACTCCGTGCCAGCCCGGCGGGACGACGGTGGTCGCGCCGAATTCCTCCACGACGGCCGGGCCGCGGAGCGCGGCCCGTTCGGGCAGTCGCTCGCGCTCCCACACCGGGCAGTCGTGCGGGGCGCCCTCGAACCAGACGGGTCGGCGTTCGATCAGCGCGTCGTCGATCGACGCGACCGCGCTGCGATACCGCTCGCCGGAGGGCTTCGGGACGAGGCCGTAGGCGATGAGCCGGGCGTTCACCAGCTCGATGACCGCGTCGGAGCTCGCGTGACCGTACGCCGCGAGATGCTGGCGGTGAAACGCCGCCTCGATGGCCTCGAGCGCGAGGCCGCCCGGCCCTGCATCGCCGACCGCGATGTTCAGCTCGAAGGCCTGGCCGCGGTAGCGCAGATCGAGCGAGCGGAGGATCCGCTGATGCTGCGCGGTGAAGCCTTCCAGGTCCAGCTGGTGCCGCGCGGCGCGCTCCATGTCGCTGAACAGCCCGGCCGCGACGCTGAGGCGCTCGCGCAGCGGCCCGACGCGCGTCCTGACGTCATCGTGCTTCACGTCGGACGCGAGGAGGCCGAGCGCCGAGAAGTTCCCGGGATGCCGGGGCACGAGCACCCGCGGTACGCCGATCTCCTGGGCCAGGGCGAGGGCGTGCATCGGTCCGGCACCCCCGAAGGCGATCAGCGTGAAGTCGCGCGGGTCGTGCCCGCGCTGGATCGAGATCTCGCGGATCGCCGACGTCATCCGCGCGACGGCGATCCGAACGATGCCCTCGGCCAGATCTTCGGCCCTCATCGCCCGCCCGAGGCGCGCGCCGAGATCGGCGACGGCGCTGTGGGCGCGCCCGGCGTCGAGCGCGATCGCCCCGCCGAGGCGCCGGGTAGTCCCGATGCGGCCGAGCACGACGTTGGCGTCGGTGACCGTCGGCTCCGTGCCGCCGAGACCGTACGCGACCGGGCCCGGCGAGGCTCCGGCGCTTCGCGGCCCGACTTGAAGGCTCCCGTCGACATCGAGCCAGGCGATCGAGCCGCCCCCGGCGCCGACGCTGTGCATGTCGAGCTGAGGCACTTTGACCGGGAAGGTACCGAGCATGCCGTCGGACGTCGTCAGCGGCGTGAGATCGCGGACCAGGCAGACGTCGGTCGATGTGCCGCCCATGTCGTACGTGATGAAGTCCCGGACACCGACCACGCCGCCGACGAAGCACGCCTGGCTCACGCCGCCGGCCGGGCCCGAGAAGATCGTCTTGATCGGCAGCCGCCGCGCCGTCTCCGTCGTCATCATGCCGCCGCTGGATGCGACCGTCAGCACGCCGTGCGCGTAGCCGGTGGCGCGCAGACGCGCCTCGAGCCCGGCGAGGTAGCCGTCCATGATCGGCTGGAGATATGCGTTGAGCACGGTCGTCGAGAAGCGCTCGAACTCGCGGTACTCGGCGACGACGTCGGCTGAGCCGGATACGGGCAAGCTCGGATACCGGCCCTTCGCCGCGTCGGCGACCGCCCGCTCGTGCGCCGGATTCAGGTAGGCGTGGAGGAAGCAGACCGCGAGCGCCTCGGCGCCGGCGGCCACGGCGGCGTCGAGCGCGCGCTCGACGCTTGCCGGATCGAGCGGCACCAGGACGGCGCCGTCCGCCGCCAGACGCTCGACGACCTCGAAGCGGTGCTTGCGCTCGACCATGGGCTTCGGCCGAACGAAGGTCGGTACGAAGAGCGCGGGAATATTGCGCTTGGTGCGCCCGATCTCGATCAGGTCCCGGAAGCCGGCGGTCGTGAGCACGGCCACGCGCGCGCCGCGCCGCTCGAGGACGGCATTGGTGCCGACGGTCGTGCCGTGGACGAGCCGCCGCACGTCGCGCCCGGCGATGCCGAGCGCGCGGAGGCCGGCCAGGACGGCGGCGGCCTCGTTGAGTGGCTCGGACGGCACTTTGGTGACGACGACGCGGCCGGTGGCCTCGTCGACCGCGGTCAGATCGGTGAAGGTGCCGCCGACATCGATCCCGACGATGAACACGCGCGAGATGATAGCATCAGGCAAAACGCAGGAGGCGCGACCCATGGCCACGAGCGGCGAGGCGATCAGACATCTCTGGACGCACAAGACCCAGGACCACCCCTGGCTCGCCGACGAAGAGCTCGTGATCGAGCGGGCCGAGGGCGTCTGGGTCTGGACCGAGCGCGGCAAGAAGCTTCTCGATGGCTTTGCGGGCCTCGCCGTGGTGAACGTCGGCCACGGACGCAGGGAGATCGCCGAGGCCATCGCCGAGCAGACCGTGCGCCTCGCCTACTACCCGACGACGCGCCAGTTCTCGAACCGGCCGGCGGCGGAGCTGGCGGCCAAGCTCGCCGCGCTGACGCCGGGCGATCTCGACTACTCGTTCTTCGCCGTGAGCGGGGCCGAGGCCAACGAGCGCGCCATGCAGATGGCCCGCCACTACTGGCTCGCCTCGGGCAAGCCCATCAAGCACAAGGTCGTCTCGCTCCAGGGCGGCTACCACGGCGGGACGACGGGGACGTTCGCCGTCTGCGGCTTGCCGCATCTCGTGGAGCCCTATACGGATCTTCAGGTGCCGGGCTTCGCCAAGGTCGCGCCGCCGTACCCGTTCCGCGATCGGGGCACGGGGACCGACGACGATTTGGTCCAGCGCCGCGCCCGCGAGCTCCGCGACGCGATCGTCCGCGAGGGCCCGGAGACCGTGTCCGCGGTCATCATGGAGCCGGTGATCTCATCCGGCGGCTTCATCATGCCGCCGATCGGCTGGCTGCGCGCCGTGCGCGCCATCTGCGACGAGCTCGACGTGCTGATGATCGCCGACGAGGTCATCACCGGGTTCGGCCGAACCGGTCGCTGGTTCGCCTGCGAGCACGACGGCGTCGTGCCGGACCTCATGACGGTCGCCAAGGGCATCACGTCCGGGTACATCCCTCTCTCGGCCGCCATCGCCCGGCGGCGGCTCGCCGACGCCTTTCCCGACGACGCCAAGCAAGAGAACGTGCATCCCGGCACCTACGCGGCGCACCCGGTCGCCTGCGCGGCGGCGCTGGCCAACATCCAGATCATGGAGAAGGACAATCTCGTCGCGAACGCCGCCGCGATGGGCACGCGCCTGCTCGACGGGCTCCAGCAGGCGGTGGGCAAGAAGCGCATCGTCGGCGAGGTACGCGGCCGCGGACTGCTCGTGTGCGCCGAGCTGGTGGCGCCCGACGGGTCGGGCCGGCCGCTCGACAAGGACGAGGTGGTCAAGCTCGACCGGAAGGCGTGGGACCGTGGGGCGATCGTCTACGCGCGCGGCCAGGTCGTCAGGCTCGCCCCGCCGCTCTGCATCACGCGCGATGAGGTCGATCGGCTCGTGGACATCGTGGCCGCGAGCATCGACGAGCTCGAAGCCGAGCTGGCCTGACTCGAGCGCGGGTTCGGGGAGCAGGCTAGATCGTGGACCAGGATCGCGACCGTCTCCGTGACCTCAGCACCCGATTGCTGCGACTTCACCGGGTGCTGCTGGACCGAGAGCGTCGCGCGTACGAGGATCGCCACGGGGCCGTCCCGTCCCGCGAATTGCTCCACCTGGCGCTTCACGATGAGCAGTTCGCCTGGCTGCGATCCCTCTCGGCGATGATCGCGCACATCGACGAAGTCGTCGATGCGGACGAACCGATCGTGCTGGAAGGCGTGCAGAACGTGTTCCGTGAGGTATACCGGCTGATCAAGTCCGGAGACAGAGGAGCTTTTCAGGACAAATATCGCGTCGCGCTGCAGGACTCGCCCGATGTCGTCATGGCCCATGCCGAGGTGAGTCGCGTCCTGCCCGCATCGGTCGGCTCGGTGACCTCGCCCTAGCGGGAGGTCCACGCGAACGGCGCGAAGTGGCCGTTGTTCCGGCCCGACGTGTCGTCCCAGTCGATGCCAAAGGCGTGCATGTGGCTGCGCGAGGCCTTCGCGAGCGCGAGCCGACTGGCCGCGGGGTGCCCGACGTTGTCGAGGTAGATCGGCTCGGCCTGCTTGGCGCCGGCGATGCCCTCGACGGCGAGATCGAGCACGCCGGGGATGGAAACCGACCGGCGCATCCCGTTCATCTCGAGCTTGATGGGCTTCGCTTCGGCCCCCTCGAAACGGCTGATGAGCGGGCCCAGCGCAGCCATGGGTCCGCCGCTCTGGCCGCTCGCGATCGCCGTGAGCGCCTCGCGCTGCTCCGCCGATGCCCGCTCGTCCAGGATGAGGCCGACGGTCCAGTTGCCCTGGGCCATCGGGCCCGGCGTGCGCAGCAGGACGGCGAAGCTCAGGCCGTCGAGCTTGGTCTTCCCGTGCTGGCCGTGCTCGACGCGGAAGACGAGGCCCGCGGCGCAGTAGCCTTTGGTCGGGCGGGCCGCCAGGCCCGAGGTCGGGCACGGGCACACGGAATCACAGCTGCAGGCCTCGAAGTACTCTCCGCTGATCCGCCACCGAACATTCGCCATGATGATCCTCCGTCGAGCGCGCGACGTTCATTCCGTGACTCGACATCCGTCATACGACCCGACGTCCGTCACACGACCCGACATCCGTCACATCGAGTGGCGGCCAGCCCGTAGCGCGACCGCCAGCTCCGGGCGCACGGCGACGGCGATGCCCAGGGCCACGAGCGCGACGCCGGCCAACCGCGCGATCCATTCGCCGCGCGGCAGAATCTTCTCGGCCGCCACGACCACCGCGATGAGCAGGACCCAGGCAAGGCCCATCGCGCCGGCCACGACCAGAACGACCATGAGCGCCCAGCAACAGCCCAGACAGTATCGCGCGTGAGCCCAGCCCATCGCCAGGCCGCCGAGCCAGCCCGCGCGCCAGTGGCCGAGCAGGAATGCGAGTGGGCTGCGGCAGTGTCGCAGACACACCTGCTTGAGCGGCGAGAGCTGGAAGATCCCGGCGAGCAGAAGCACCCCGGCGACGCCATAGGCCAGCGCGTCGGCGGTGATGGCGCTGAGCGCCACGCTCCCAAAGTAGATCGGGACACCCGTCATCGCCCACAGCCCGAGATACGTCAGCGTGAACAGCGCTACCCGCGCGACCCGGCTACCCGGGTCCGCCGCGCTCCGCTGTGTCGCGGCGTAGAGCCCGATCATCGGCAAAGCGCTCGGCAGCATCATCGCCGACATCATGACGGCCCAGCCCGCGACGTAGCCGACGCCGTCGCCGAGCGTCGGAGCCATCGCCATGCTCATGCCGGCCATGTCGTCGGCTGACATCGGCGAGAACAGGACGTGAGCCCACGCGGCGGCCGTGATGACGACGAGGAGGATCAACGCGACGACGGTGACGCGATCGCGGCCACTGGCCGCTGCCGGATCCGGCGCCGACTCGCGGGGAGTGTCGGCGAACATCGCGGGCAGTCTATGCCGCGCCCCCGTGCCTGTCCAGCGATCAGCCGATGCGCGCGCGCACGAAGTCACCGATGACCGCGATGGCGCGCTCGGCCTCGTCCAGCATCGGCAGGAACCAGTGCCAGACGTGGATCATCGCCGGCCACTCCTCGACCGTGACGTCGACACCCGCCGCGCGGGCCCGCGCGGCGAGGCCGCGCGCGTCGTCGAGCAGCACCTCTTCGCTCCCGACCTGGACGAGCAGCGGCGGCAGCCGCTGGAGATCGGCGTAGAGCGGCGAGGCGAGCGGCGTCTTCGGGTCGCCGTTGCCCAGATAGGCGCGTGCCAGCTCCGCCACGCCGTCACGGGTCACGATCGGGTCGGTGGCGGCCTTGGTCGCGTAGCTGGTGCCGCCGCATGCGAGGTCGACCCAGGGCGAGATGCACACGCCGGCGGCCGGCCGCGGCAGGCCGCGCTCGCGCAGCGCGATCAGGGTGGCCACGGTGAGCCCCCCGCCCGCCGAGTCGCCGGCCAGGACGACGCGTCCCGGCGCGATCCCCTGGCCGAGCAGCCACTGGTAGGCCGCGACCGCGTCGTCGAGCGCGGCCGGGAACGGGTGCTCGGGCGCCAGCCGGTAGTCGAGGCTGAGCGCCCGCGCGCCGGCCGAGCGCGCGATCGCGGCCGCGAGATGGCGGTGCGAGCGGGACGAGCCGATCACGTAGCCGCCGCCGTGGAGGTAGAGCACCACCGTGTCCGCTCTGACGCCCGGTGGCCGGAGCCATTCGGCGGGACGGTGCGGCGCCTTCACGGTCTCGATCGCCACGTCGGCCGGCGTGGGGAAGACGCGCTCCGCGCGATCGTACTGCGCGCGCCGCTGCTCGATGGTGAGCGCGCTCGACGGCGGCAGCTTCGCCAGGTGCTCTCGGACGACGCGGATTCCGCGCTCGGTCACGACGATCTCCTCTCGATCCGAGTACGATACTCTGAACGAAGCGTGGTCGTCACGAGAACATGTACCTTGACCTCCAGAATGTGCTCGCCGTAGGGTGAAAGCATGAGTGACGATGAGGATTTCGCCACGCTCTTCGCCCGCGAAGCGGCCCGAGCGGTTCTGGAGATCGGCCAGATCGTGAAGGGGCGTGTCATCCAGATCGCAGCCGAGAGCATCTTCGTCGACGTCGGCGGCAAGGGCGAAGCCTGGATCGAGCGCGCCGAGCTGACCGACGACGAGGGACGGCTGCGCGTCGCCGTTGGCGACGAGGTCGAGGCGACCGTGGTCTCGACCGGGGACGAGGTGCGTCTCTCGCACAAGCTCCGGCAAGGAGCGCAGGCGCGGCAGGCGTTGGCGGTGGCGGCGCAGACCGGCATTCCGGTCGAAGGCAAAGTCGCGGCCGTGATCAAGGGCGGCTACGAGGTCACGGTCGGTGGCCTGCGGGCCTTCTGCCCGTTCTCGCAGATGGACGTGCGCCGCGTCGAGACCGCGGAGGAGTACGTCGGCCGCGTCCTCGAGTTCCGCGTCGTGACCTACAGCGACAACGGGCGCAATCTCGTCCTCTCCCGCCGCCGGCTACTCGAGGAGCGGGCGGCCGAAGCCGCCGAGGAAACGCGGAAGAAGATCCTCCCGGGCGCGGTGCTGACCGGCACCGTGGCTTCACTGGCGGACTTCGGCGCGTTCGTCGACCTGGGCGGCGTGCAGGGCCTCGTGCCCTTGTCCGAGCTCTCCCATTCGCGCATGAGCCGGCCGGCCGATCGGCTGAGCGTGGGCGAGACGGTGACCGTGAAGGTGCTGCGGGTCGATCAGGAGAAGGGAAGGATCTCGCTGAGCCTGAAGGCCCTCGAGGGCGACCCGTGGGCGGCCGTGCCCGGGCGGCTGCGCGAGCGCCAGGTGGTCCACGGGCGGGCCGTTCGAGCCACCGAGTTCGGCGTCTTCGTGGAGCTCTTGCCCGGGGTGGACGGGCTCCTGCACAACACGGAAATCCCGCGCAGCCGAGGGGGCGCACTCCGAGAGGCGGCGGCCGGCGGCGCCGAGGTCACCGTCCTGATCGTGAGCGTCGATCCCGAGAAGCGTCGCATCGCGCTCGCCCTGGCGCCCGAGGGCGCCACGGCAGGTGAGCAGATGGAGTCGCGCGTCGAGGTCGGGGCGGTGCTGACCGGCACCGTGGAGCGATTGGAGTCGTTCGGCGTCTTCGTCAGGCTTGGTCCCGGGCAGACCGGGCTGATCCCGATCGCCGAGCTCGGCATGGCCCGCGGCAAGGATCTCCGCAAGGCCGTCCCCGTGGGGACCGAGATCAAGGTGCTCGTGCTCGCCATCGAAGAGGGCGGCCGGCGCATCCGGCTCTCACACGCCCAGGCGCTCGCGCGAGAGGAGCGGGCGGAGAGCCAGGCCTACCTCCGCGAGACCACGAAGCAGGGCGACGGCTTTCGGCTGACGCTCGGAGAGCGCATGAAGCAGAATCCGAAGACTCGATCGTGACGCAAGAGAGAATTCATGGCCAAACTGCCTGATCCCCTCGGCTCGCTGACGCCCGAAGCCAAGACTATCTACGACAAGATCACCGCCAAGCGTGGCCAGATGCGCGGCGGGCCGTTCGCCTCGCTGATGCACCACCCGGCGCTGGCGGAGAAGGTGGGCGACCTCGGCGAGTACCTCCGGTTCGGCGGAACGCTACCGGGCGACATCCGCGAGATGGCCATCCTGATCACCGCTCGCTCGGTCAATCAATCCTACGAGTGGGTGGCCCACGCGCGCATCGCGCGGACGGAGAAGCTGCCCGACGACGTCATCGAGCGGATCCGGACGCGGGCAGATCTCTCGGCGCTTGCGCCGCGCTACGCGCGTCCGGCCCGCATCATCCAGCACGTGCTGGCCTACGAGTCGATCCCCCAGGGTTTGCTGGATAGCGTGAAGGGCGAGCTCGGGATGACCGGGCTCATGGAGCTCGTGACGCTGGCCGGACAGTATCGTCTGATCGCCGGCGTCCTCTTCGCGTTCGACACACCACTGCCGGACGGCACGCCGCCGCCGTTCTAGTTCCATGGGGGGCCTCGAAGGGCCCCCCGAGTATCCCCGAGTGCACCCACCATCCCGGCCAGGTTGCCGTCGCCCCGATAGCATGCGGCGCGCCCGCGGACATGAAAATGCCCAAGATCCGATACGATGAAGCGCTGTGGAGCTCGTGCCGGCTTGCGAGCCGCGGCACTCATACAGGCGAGGTACCCGGCCCTCATCGAGACTGCCCGCTCGCACGATCCGTCGCGAATGCCGGGTACAGCGGCAGCGGCGGCGCTTCGGGCCAGCGTTCACCTAACACCTCGAGCAGCCGCTCGGCCAGGCCCTGCACGGCCGGAAGCTGGGTGAGGGCTCCGGCGAGCGCGAGAAAGGCTTCCAGCCGGCCCAACAGCCGCGAGCGTACCGTCGCGATCCCCCAGGTGCGATCTTCCCGCAGCGCACCGTCGAGATGCCAGCCCAGCGTATTCAGCAACCAGAACGCGCACACGCGGACAAGGGCGGTTTCGAATACGCGGTCGTCCTGCGCCTCCGGGCACCCTTTGACGAGCTCGGCCCGATACGCCGATTCCATCCGTGAGATCAGAGCGCCCGGGAGGCGATTCGCGCACCAGCAGGTCGGAAACATCATCCGTCCATAGGTGGCGTCGATCAGCGCATGGCCGAAACGGCCGAACTCGAAATCGATGAGGTACGCCTGCTCACCAGTGAGGAAGATATTATCGGGACAGGGATCGCCATGAACATAAGTGAAGAAGGGCCCCGGTCGTTCGATGGTACCGCTCACCGTCTCGAGCTCCCGCCGGAAGGACGCATCGACACGAACTTCCAGGCGTTCGAGAGCGGCCTGGAGTCGCCTGGCGCGCTCATGAAACTCGGCGCCGGACGGGGCAAGCAGTCCTGCCTCGGGGTGGAGGTCACGGCAGAGGCTCTCGAAGCGTGCTGATTGACCGAGGGTCGCCGCGTGCAATTTGCCGAGACAGGTGGCCAATGTGAGCAACGCGGTGGCCGCGCTGGTGGCCTCTTCCCCGAGGAGCGGTTCGACCAGGCTACGGTGTGGCCCCAGATCCTCCAGGACGAAGAATCCCAGGCTACGATCCCCGGCGTAGAAGCGCGGGCTGGAGCGGGGGACGGTCGGGATCGTGCTCAAGAACTCCGCCCCGACCCAATCGCTGAAAAACCGTCTGACATCCCACGATGCCGTGTCTCGAGGGTCGTAGTGCTCCGTTGCGACTTGCTTGATGATGAAGCTGGCGGGGGAACCGCCCGAGAGATCACGGCACCGCAGGACGACATTCCGCCGGCCTTTTTCAGTGAGCGGTGTCGTCTCACCCAAGCGAACCGGGCGGCCCAGCGTCTTCGACAGCGTCTGCTCAGCCGCAGTGAGAATGGGAGCAAAACCGCTTTGATTGTCTGTCTCGCGCGAAGACATTGTTCCCCTCACCCCCCGAGATACGCGCGCCGCACATGGTCGTCGGCGAGCAGGTCGCGGGCGGCGCCGTGCTGCATAGCCTACTCGGCTACGCCTACCAGATGGGGTTGCGCCCCCAGACGCTGTACGGGATCGCGGATTCCCCCGTCGGCCTGGCCGCTTACCTGCTCGATCACGACGCGCGCAGCTACGAGCTGATCGCCCGCGCCTTTGCCGGACAGCCCGGCGGCCTTTCACGAGACGACGTCCTCGACAACGTCACGCTTACCTGGTTGACGAACACGGCGATTTCCTCGGCCCGTCTCTACTGGGAGAACAAGTTCGGCTTTTTCGGTGTCAAGGGCGTCTCCATCCCGGTTGCCGTGAGCGTCTTCCCGGACGAGCTGTATCCAGCCCCGCGGAGCTGGACAGAGCGGGCGTATCCCAGACTCATCCACTACAACAAGCTCGACAAGGGCGGCCACTTCGCGGCGTGGGAGCAGCCGCAACTCTTTTCAGAAGACGTTCGCGCGGGCTTCAGATCACTGCGCAAATAGCGGAGCAGAGCGTCTTCTCGACACTCAGAGCAAGACGGCTTTCGGAAGTCTAGCCGAACGCGGGGGCGCGCACCAGCGCCCCGGCAAGGGCACCGGGGCGTCGTGATCTCAGGCGGGAACTTGAACCGGCTACGCGGCCAGCGCTAGAGTCCCCTCGAAGTGGATGGTCAGGTCAGGGAGGGTGCACTCGGGGTGCTTTGTGGCCCCCCAAGCCCCCAGCGCTCGGAGACGCCCCGGCACCAGCCGGGGCGCCCCTCGAAGACCCGACACGCGTGTGGCGCGCGGCGCTTCCTCGCCTAGAGGAACTCCTCGACCTCCCGCTGGAGCAGGAGTCGGGCGAGCGCGGGGGACTCGGCGCTCACGGAGCCGCTAGTCCAGCCCAGCTCTCGGCCTCCATGAACTGGCGCCAGCGACCATAAAAGCCGCGCTGGTTGTTCTCGCTGGCGTTGGCCGCCGTCACGTCGCTGATGGTGCCGGGCAGCTTGAGGCCGTGGTCTTCGAAGGCGCAGGTGGCGCGGCCGAGCCCCATCTCGTAGTTGTACGGATACTGCCGGGCGACGGTGCCGCGGCTCGCCTTGTGGGCGTAGTTCCAGTTTTCCATGTCGTCCTGCTCGGTCAGCCCCGACGGACCCGAGTAGCGGATGTAGTAGTGGCGCAGGAAGTCCTTCACCTCCGGCGGCGCGTCGGCGTCGACGAGGTACCAGCGCCAGACCTCGGTCTGGTGCGGCCCGCGCGGGTGCCACACCGCGAGGGTGCGCGGCTGCCGCGCCAGCGGCGACACGTTGGGGAACATCGTGCCGGGACCGCCGAAGAGCCGCCAGTGCTCGCCGCGACGGCGCTTGCGCTCCTCTTCGCAGCGCCGGAAGTAGTCGGCGACCACGGGCGCGTCCTGGTACGCCGGGGCGAGGGGCGAATCGTGGTTTCTGAGGAACACGATCATCGAGTGGCCGAGCTCCGGGAACGAGACGTCGAGCCACCGAGCCTCGTTCCGCTCCTGCATGTCGCGTCGACCTTTCCCGCTCGGGCCGATGCCGACCATGTCCACCGAGCGGTGGCTCACGCCGTGGTAGCGGTCTCCGGAGAAGTTCTCGGCGGGGAACTTCCAGTTGCAGGGGATGAGCCACTTGTGGATTCCGCCGATCGCCTCCGTGCCGCCTTCGCGCCCGTCCCACGCGTCGAGGAGGAGGTCGAGATAGAGCTTGTAGCCGCCGAGATATTCGAGGAACGTGGGGGCCGACGGGTCCCACGCGGCCCAGATCGCACCCTTGTAGTTCTCCATCCGGGCGACCTCGATGAGCCCCCACTGGCTCCGGTCGAGCTGCGAGCCGTAGGCGTCCTTGGCGAACGGTACGCCCACCAGCGCTCCGTCGGTCCCGTAGCTCCAACCGTGGTAGGGGCACTGGAACTCGATCGTGTGGCCCTCGTCGTACCGGCACACCTTCATGCCGCGGTGCCGGCACGAATTGAGGAAGACGCGGATCCGTCCCGTGCGGTCGCGGCACACGATGACCGACTCCTCGCCCATGCATGACGTGAAATAGTCACCCGGCCGCGGGATCTGGCTCTCGTGGCCGACGAAGAGCCAGGCGCGCGCAAAGACCCGCTCGAGCTCTTGCCGGTAGATCTCCTCGCTCACGAAGATCTCGCGGCTGATGATGCCACGCTCGACGTCGACCAGACCCTTGAGGCCCCCCGGCTCTACGCTGGCCATGCATAACCTCCTCACGATTCCGCCGGGCGCCGCCTTGCGGGCACCCCGCGCCGCCATGGTAGGCCAAGATCCGGCACGATGGTAGACTCCGGCTCCATGACCGAGTCACGCCGACCCCTCGACGGAATCCGGGTGCTCGAGCTTGCTCAGGTGGTCGCGGGCCCGTTCTGCGGCGCGCTCATGGCGGAGTTCGGGGCCGAGGTGATCAAGACCGAGATGCCGGGCCGGGGCGACGACCTCCGGCGCCTCGGCCCGTCGGAGGACGGCTGCACGTACTGGTTCGCTGTCGACAACCGGAACAAGAAGCTCATGACCCTCGACCTGCACGCGCCGAAGGGGCAGGATATCGTCCGCCGGCTGGTGTCGCAGTGCGACGTCGTCCTCGAGAACTTCCGCCCCGGCGTCCTCGAGCGCTGGGGCCTCGGATGGGACGCGCTCCACGCGATCAACCCGCGTCTGGTCATGGCGCGCATCACCGCCTTCGGCCAGACCGGGCCCCTGAACCAGGGGCCCGGCTACGCGGCGATCGGATCGGCCTTCGGCGGCACGTGGTACGTCAACGGTCCGGACGATCGCCCACCGGCGCGCCCGACGCCGGTGTACCCCGACTACATGACCGGTCTGTTCACCGCGTTCGGCGTGCTGGCCGCGCTCCGCCATCGCGATGCGACCGGTGAGGGGCAGTGGATCGACGCCGCGCTCTACGAGTCGGCGTTTCGCGTGATGGAGTACACGACCACGCTCTACGGCCGGCAGCAGGTCGTCCGCGAGCGCGGCGGTCTCCAGCACGCGGGCTGGCCGGGCGGTGCCTTCGCGACGCAGGACGGAAAGTGGATCGTGTTCACGGCGCCGGCGCAGCACCTCTTCGAGCGGCTCTGCGCGATGATCGGCCAGCCCGAGCTCCTGCGCGACCCGCGATTCGCCAGCGCCGCGGAGCGGCCGAAGCACGTTCCCGTCATCCTGGATCTCATGACGCAGTGGTTCGCGGCGCGGCCCTTCGACAAGGCGCTGGCCGAGCTCAAAGGCCACGACATCCCGCATTCGCCGATCATGAGCATGGCCGACATCTTCGCCGACCCGCACTACCGGGCTCGCCAGATGATCATCGACGTGCCGGCCGAGGGACTCGGCGCCTTGCCGCAACCCGGGGTTGTCCCCAAGCTTTCGCTGACGCCCGGGCGCGTCACCCACGCGGGCGCCTCGCTCGGTCGTCACACCGATGAGATCCTGTCGGGGCTGCTGGGCCTGGGCACCGCCGAGATCGCCGCGTTGCGCGCCGAGGGGGTCGTCTAGCTTCTCTCGCCGCTCGTTCGGGCCGCTGCCGTCACGGAGACGTCCGCGTATCGTCACATTTCCATCATCTTTCCCTGCGATAAGGAGCGCGTCGATGGACTGAGCTCTTCCGTCCATTTCGACGACAGCGGTGGAGCAATTGGCTGGCTCAGCGCGCGTCGTCTCTTGACGCGCGCCGAGCCGAGCGCAAGATGTGTGCGAGCTTTACACCGTTCGCGTGGGGTGACGATGGACATCGTGATCGACGGACTGACGTTTCCGGAGGCGCCGCGCTGGCCGTGAGCCTGGTGACGCTGGTCAGCTTCGACATCGACGGAACGCTCGAGGTCGGCGACCCCCCCGGCATCGTGCCCATCGCGCTGATCAGGACGGCCAAGCGCCTGGGCTATGTGGTCGGCAGCTGCTCGGACCGGCCGATCAGCTACCAACGAGATCTATGGGAACGGCTCCACATCGCCGTCGACTTCACGGTGCTCAAGCACCAGCTCGCTGACGTCAAGGGGCGCTTCCAGGCCGCGGCGTACTATCACATCGGCGACACGGACATCGACGACTACTTCGCGACCGGCGCCGGCTTCAGCTTTCTGCGAGCCGACGCCCCCGCACGCCGGCTCTGGCCCTCGAACTTGTTCGCGGAGCCACCCGCCTGTTGACACGGGCACCTTCCGCGGTGCCCATCGCCCTTGCCGGGCTCCTCGCGCTCGCGGTGGCCATGGGAATCGGCCGCTTCGCCTTCACGCCGATCCTGCCGATGATGCAGGAGGACGCCGGCGTCTCGATCGCGATGGGCGGCTGGCTCGCGTCGGCCAACTACGTCGGCTACTTGCTGGGCGCCCTCTCCGTCATCTGGCGGCGGATCCGCGCGACCACCGGCATCCGCGCGGGGCTCGCCACGATCGGTCTCGCGACGCTCGCGATGGGCCTGGAGCACCACTTCGCCCTCTGGCTCTTCTTGCGCGCGGTCGCCGGCGTGGCGAGTGCCTGGGTGCTCATCTACGTGTCCGCGTGGTGTCTGGAGCGGCTCGCTTCGCTGCGTCGACCCGCCCTGAGCAGCACGGTGTTCGCGGGCGTCGGCGCGGGCATCGCCCTGGCCGGCGCGCTCTGTCTCGTGCTCATGCACGCCCACGCGAGCTCCGCGCGGGCCTGGATCGTGCTTGGCGTCCTCTCGGTCGTCCTGTCGGTCGGGATCTGGCCCCTGTTCGGGGCGAGCGAGGACGCGCCGTCGAAGGACATCGAACGGGCGCCGAGGCGCGCGATCGCCTGGGATCGCGAGTCGATCCGACTCGTCTTTTGCTACGGCGCGTTCGGCTTCGGGTACATCATTCCGGCGACGTTTCTGCCGGTGATGGCGAAGCAGGTCATCCGGGACCCCGCGGTCTTCGGCTGGTCCTGGCCCCTGTTCGGCGCCGCGGCGATGGGATCGACGCTCGCGACGGCGATGTTGCGAAGCCTGGTCAGCAACCGCCGCCTGTGGATCGTGAGCCACCTCGTCATGGCGTTCGGCGTCGCGCTGCCGGTCGTCTGGCCCGGCATCGCCGCAATCATGCTCGCCGCGCTCTTCGTGGGGGGGACGTTCATGGTGATCACGATGGTCGGGATGCAGGAGGCGCGCGACGTCGCGGGCGCGCAGGCGACGGGCCTCATGGCCGCGCTGACCTCGGCCTTCGCGCTCGGACAGATCGTCGGTCCGATCATGGTGAGCTATGTGGTCGCCGCCGGCGGCAATCTGTCCGCGGCCCTGCTGATCGCGAGCGGAGTGCTCGTCGTCAGCGCGTACGAGCTGTCCTGACCTCGTCGAGGTCGGCCGGGGCGGCGATCGCAGTCGCGTCGAGCCTCGGTGACGCGACGGGAGGAGATGTCGCGGCTTACTTGGCGTCGACTTCCAGGAGCGCGCTCACTCCCCGATGAAACGTGGGGGCGCCTCCGGGCACCATGCACGTCGCGAGCACCTCGAACAGCTCCTCTCGCGTCGCGCCGGCGCGGATCGCCCGCTGCATGTGCGCCACGAGCGCGGATTTCTCGGCGCCACGGAACGCGAGGAGCGCGATGGCGACGAACTCCCGGACCTTGACCGAGACGTGCCGCCCCTCGCCGAGGCCGAGCTCATAGAGCTTGTTGTAGGCCTCGACGAACTCCGGATCCTGCTGCGCCGCGAACTCCCACTCCGGGTAGATGTAGCCGCGGGCTTTCTTCATCCGCGCGATGAGCGCCTGCGCCCGCTGCCCTCGACCGTTATCCGCCGTCTTCTGCTTCATCGTTGTCCTCCCGCGAGGGCGCCTAGCGTACCTTGCCGCGCGCCACGACCGGGTTGTGGGTGAGGCTGCTAGAGCGCCGGCCATCGGCCGGCCCAGGGGCGCGCCTGCTCGAGCTGCGCGGCAAGCCGAAAGAGGGTCGCCTCGTCGCCGAACCGCCCGGCGAACTGGACACCGACCGGCACGTTCTCCTGATTCCAGAAGAGCGGGAGGGACATCGCGGGCTGGCCGGTCGCATTGAAGATCGGCGTGAACGGGACGAACTGCATTGCCCGGAGGAGGCCCTGCATGGGATTGTCGGGCGCCGCGTCGAAGCTCCCCAGGGAGGGTGGCGGCTCGGCGAGCGTCGGCGAGAGCCAGACGTCGTACTGCACGAAGAAGTGCGCCATCTGACGGGCGACACGCTGGAGGTCCTGGATCGCCAGCAGATAGTCGGCCGCCCGCCGGCCGGTGCCCATCTCGTAGAGGCCCCAGGTGAGTGGCTCGAAGCGTTCGGGGCTCGGCGTCTGGTCCGTGCGGCGCGCCCAGTCGTCGATGCTCCACGCCGTGCCCGCCGACCACACGGTGAGGAACGCCTGGGTGATCGTGTCGGCCGCGAGGGCGGGCGTCGCCTCGGTGACGTCGTGGCCGAGATCCGCGCAGAGCGTCGCCGCCTCCCGAACCGCGCGCACGCAATCGGCGTGCACGGGAACGCCCGTCGCGGCGCTGCTCGTGAACGCCACGCGCAGAAATCCAGGGGGCCGGCTGACCTCTTCGCCGTAGGGGCGCTCCGGCGGTGGCGCGGCGTAAGGATCGCCGAGATCCGGTCCGGCCGTGACGTCCAGAAGCGTGGCGCTGTCGCGAACCGAGCGCGTCACCGCGTGCTCGACGACGAAGCCGCTGAGAAGGTCCCCGTAGTGGGGGCCGAGCGGGTTGCGCCCACGCGTGGGCTTGAGGCCGAAGAGCCCGCAGCAAGAAGCTGGGATGCGGATCGATCCCCCGCCGTCATTCGCGTGAGCCATGGCGACCATGCCCGCGGCCACGGCGGCGGCCGACCCGCCGCTCGAGCCGCCCGCCGTCCGCCCGAGATTCCAGGGGTTGCGCGTCGGACCGAAGAGTCGGGGCTCGGTCGTCGGGAGAATCCCGAGCTCGGGCGTGTTGGTCTTGCCGATGACGATGAGTCCGGCCCGCCGCAGGCGCCGCGTCAGCTCGCTGTCCGTCTCGGGCGTGTAGCGACCGTCGACGAAGGCCGAGCCCCCGGTGAATCTCACCCCGGCATACTCCGCCAGGAGGTCCTTCATGAGGAAGGGCACCCCGGCGAAGGGCCCGTCGGAGCTCGCCACCGACGCTTCGGCGCGAGCCCGATCGAACATCGGGGTCACGACCGCGTTGAGCTTCGGGTTGAGGCGCTCGATGCGAGCGATGGCCGCCTCGACGAGCTCGATGGGTCTCACTGACTTCTCTCGTACGAGCTCGCCCTGCGCGATCGCGTCGAGCCGCCAGAGATCGGTCACGGCTCACCCCCGTGGCGATAGTGCGCCCGCCTCACTCCGAAGACAAGGAACCGGGCCGCGCGGGGCCTTTGCTGAACGACGGCGCGAATACGAGTCGGTTCGAGTCGATCTCACGGAACGTGAACCATCGTGGGGCTCTTGACAGGACGTCAACATATGTTTAGTATTCAGAGCGTAGGGGAGGTGTCTCCGATGAACCCGGTTGAGCGTGTGCTGTACCAGGAGCTGACAGGGCTCCTCGATCGCCTGGCGACGTCCTTGCCCGAAGGAGGGTTCGAGACCGTTCGCGCCGCCAACCCGACGCTGAAGACGAGACTCGACGACGCCGATGCCAAGCTGGCGGCCGCGCGCGAGTCCTTGCTCGATGGCTACGGCCGGTGGCGCCGAGCGCTGGAGGATCTCGAAAATCTCTGGGCGCTGGGGGCCTGGCGGTCAGTCGCGGCCGAAGAGCCGGCCGAGCAGTCCGCGGCCCTCGCCGCCTGAGCTGATGCGCGCGGCAGTATAGGCGGCGCGGGCCGTCTCGAAGCGCTGCCAGTAATCGGGCAACTCGCGTGCCAGCACGACGTGCACGCCGAGCAGTCGCTGCGTCTCGTCGCCGACCGCGCGCTCCGCCGCCGTGACCTTCTGCTGCTGCGGCTCGTCGAGGTCCGGGGTGATCGCCGCCTGCAGCGCGGTGAGAAAGGCGAGGACGCTCTGCGCGAACTCCTCGCGGTCGCGCGTATTGTCGGCGCTCGGCGGCGGGAGGGCGAGGGCCCGCCGTCGCTGGACGAGCGCGTCGAGGCAGACGAAGTCCACGGCCTCCTCGAGGCGCTCGCGGAGCTGCGCATCGATGCGTGCGCTCAGATCGGCTGGCTGGTTCGGGTCGCGGCGCAGCGAGGTACCGAAAAACGAGTCGGGCGTCATGATCTCACGCTCGCAATGCTAAGATCCTAGCGTGGTCGTCGCTCGCATCCTCGGCGTAACGCTGCTCGGCCTGCTCGCGCTGCCCGCGCTCGCCTTTGCCCCGCCGAGTGACATTTCCGGCACGCTCGATTTTTCCGGAATCGACGAGGCCGCGAACGAGGCCGTCGCCAGTGGCGAGATTCCCGGCGTCGTCGTCCTCATCGGCCGCGGCGATGTCATTCTGCTCCAGCGAGCGTACGGATCCCGCCGCCTCCTGCCGAGCCCGGTCCCGATGACGGTCGACACCATCTTCGATATCGCCTCCCTCACGAAGCCCGTCGGGACGACGCTCGCCGTGATGGCGCTCGTCGAGCGGGGCGCGATCAAGCTCGAGGCCCCGGTCGGGCAATATCTCAAGGAATTCCACGGCAAGCAGTTCGACGAGATCACGATCCGGAGACTCCTGACCCACAGCGCGGGGCTCATCGCGTACCCCCAGAACGCCACCGTCGCCGCCGGCTTTCCGAGGGCGGTGCGTGAGATCGCCAAGCTGCCGCTCGAGTATCCCCCCGGCTCTGCCTTCCAGTACAGCGATACCGGCTTCATCCTCCTCGGCGAGGTCGTCCGCCGGGTCAGCGGCGTCCCGCTCGACCGGTACCTGGAGCGTATTCTCTTCCGTCCGCTCGGCCTCCATGACACGACCTTTCAGCCCAAGACGAGTGCCATGGCGCGCGTCGCGCCGACGGAATTCGCCAACGGCCACCTCCTGCGGGGCGAGGCGCACGACCCCCGGGCGCGTCTGCTGGGCGGGGTCGCCGGCCACGCCGGGATGTTCTCGACGGCCGCCGACCTCGCGCGGATCTGCCGGATGCTGCTGAACCGTGGCACGCTCGAGGGGCATCGCATCCTCGACCCCGCCACGGCGCGCACGATATGGGAGGTGGCACCCGACGGCCGCGGGACGCGCACGCTCGGCTGGGACGTCACCTCGTCGTACTCGCGGACAATGGCGCCGTTCTTCCCCGAGGGCTCCGTGGGCCACCTCGGGTTCACCGGCACCGCGCTCTGGATCGACCCGCCGACCCGGAGCTACATCATCATCCTGTCGAACCGCGTCCACCCCTACGGCGGCGGCACGTCAAAGATCCAAAGTCTGAGGACGCGGCTCGCGGCGGTGGCCGGCGCCCAGCTCTTCCAGCCGCCCGTCGTGGCCGATCCCGGTCCCACGAGCGGGCCGGCCGCTGACGGGCCGGTGCTCGAGAATCGACTGCCGGGCGAGGCGATCCTGCCGCCCGAGCGGGTTCTCACCGGGCTCGACGTGCTCGCCGACCAGAAGTTCTCGATGCTTGTGGGACATTCGGTCGGTCTCGTCACCAACCAGACCGGAATCGACTCTCGCGGCCGGCGCGCGATTGATCTCATCGCGGGAGCGCCGGGGGTACGTCTGCAGGCCATCTTCTCCCCCGAGCACGGGCTGACCGGAGAGGTGGACGCGGACGTTCCGCACGGCGTCGACGCGGCGACTGGCCGGCCGATCTGGAGCCTCTACGGCGCCACCCGCCGGCCAACGCCGGCGATGCTCAAAGACGTCACGCTCGTGGTCTACGACGTCCAGGACGTCGGCGCCCGCTATTACACCTACCTCACGACGCTGGTCTACGTGATGGAGGAGGCTGCGAAGCAGCGGATCCCGGTGCTCGTGCTCGACCGGCCGAATCCGATCACGGGTCGTGTCGTCGAGGGCCCGCTGATGGATCCCGACCTCCAGTCGTTCACCAGCCCGCACCCCATCCCGGTGCGGACGGGGCTCACGATCGGCGAGTTCGCGCGGCTGGCCGCTGCCGAGCGCAAAATCCCCGTGTCGCTCACGGTGGTGCCGCTGGTCGGCTGGCAGCGCGAGCGCTGGTACGACGAGACTGGCCTACCCTGGGTGAACCCGTCGCCCAACATCCGCTCGGTCACCCAGGCCCTGCTCTACTCGGGTGTCGGCCTTCTCGAGGCGACGAATCTGTCCGTGGGCCGCGGAACGGATACGCCGTTCGAGGTGGTGGGCGCGCCCTGGATCGAGCCACGGGGGCTGGCGGACGCGCTCAACCGGGAGGGGCTCCGCGGGGTGAGCTTCGAGCCGGTCTGGTTCACGCCGACGGCCGACGTGTACGCGAGCGTTCCGTGCAGTGGCGTTCGCATGGTGGTCACCGACCGAGAGGCGATTCGCCCGGTGACGGTGGCGTTTGCCCTGGCGCGGGCGCTACGCGACCGTCACCGTGACCAGTTCAGACCCGAGAACATCCAGAACCTCCTGGTGAACCGGTCCACGATGTGGGCTTTCCTCAGAGGGGAAGTTCTCGAGCGCGTTGTCGCCTGGGCCGAAATGGACCGCGCCAGCTTTTTGAACCGCCGCGCGTCGTACCTCATGTATCGCTGAGCGTCACGTCACCGCACGTGGCGCGGGCCGCGCGGCCGGGCGGGCGCGGTAGGGGTCGACGGACCATGCGGCACGCGCTCGCTGCCCCGCTGCGGCTGGGCTCCACCTGGGCGCGTGACGCCCGTCGTCGCTTGCCGGGAACGGGTCCTTCGACCCCTACCGCACCCGCCCGGCCGCGCGGCCCACGCCACGTGCGGCGGCGTTTCGGCGTTGCCTCGGGTTCGCGGGCGGGTCAGGGCTTGCGTTCGAGGATTCGTAGGGGGTGGGGAAGCTCGGCGCGGAGGTGGTCGCGGCGCGCCGTTGGGATTGTCACCGCGGTCGCGTCGCCGTCACTGACGAACCTCTCGCCGGGATTCTTGTCGAAGTAGCCGATCCAGTAGGCCAGCTCCCGCTCGACCGCCTGGATGCGCGGCAGGTGCACCGGATCGAACGTGCGGGAGAACGGTGACGGCGCGGGGCCCCCCGAGACCATCAGCACGGCGTCATGGCTGTAGCTCATGCCCTTGGCCGAGCCGTGCAACACCCAGCTCACGTCTGTTGGGTATACACCGTGCGGCAGCGCCAGGGTGCGCGTGCGGTAGTCGGGGACGTGGCGCTGGATCCAGGTCTGGGCGTCGGCCACCTGAGCGCGGACAGTCGCCTCGGGGTACTTGGCGAGGTTCGCGTGCCACAGCGTGTGGTTGCCGATCTCGTAGCCGTGACTCACCAGATACTGGAGCTTGCGACCCTCGTACTCGGGCTGGTTGAAGAGCCGGTTGGGCTTGGAGGCGCCCGGCAGCACGTAGAACGTCGCTCCGCGCCCGAAGTCGGGCTTCTCGGCGATGAACGCCTCGAGGACACCGACGGCGGACTTCGGATCGATCTGGACGTTGCCGTTCGACTCGAGGTACCGGAACTGGCCCGGCGAGGAGTCGTCGAACGTGAGGACGACCGGCGTCGTCCCGGCCGGGAGCGTGATCCGCCGGTCCAGGAGGTCCCCCAGGTTGATCAGCCGGTAGCCTTTCGCGTAGAGGGTCTCGAGGTCACGCCGGAAGTTCTCGGGGGTCCGCGTCCAGCGCTCCTCGGGGTAGTCGATCTTGTGGTACTCCAGAATCATCACGCGACCGAGCTCGTTGGGTGCGAGCTCGGCCGCGCCGGCGAACGAGACCAGCAACAGTGCCGCGGTCAGGATTAATGAGAGGACCAGCAGAAGTTTCACTTGGGACCGGAGGCCTCTTTCTGCCGCAGCGCGCCGGCGGTGTAGTCGTTCCGGGGATTCCACAGCATCCAGCCGACTCCCCCGGCGTCGTCGGCTCCTTTCATCTGCGCGCGGATCTCGGTCACGCCGAAGATCCGCCGGTCGAATGCGTAGTCCTTGAAGTCCTGGATCCACGGCCGCACGCGAACGCGGCTCTGAGAGGCCCGCTGCTGGATCAGCCGCACGCTCTCGCGGACGACCTCGTAGGGGTTGTGCACGGGGTTGCGGAACCCGGGGATCCCCATGTGATAGCCAGACGGGTAGACCATCGGGCAAAAGTAGTCGAGGTGCGGAGCCAGCTCCTCGATGCGCTGGCCGATGTCCGTGTCGTTGTCGTTGAACGCGGTGTAGCCGAAGACGTCGGCCGCGACGTAGACGCCCAGCGGGCCCAGCTCGCGGCGGGCGCGCTGGAGGAAACCGGCGATCGCCGGCAGCCGGGTCTGCTTGTTGTTGGGCGAGGAGTATTTCGCGGCGGACAGACGGCCGTCGGTCGGGAAGCGCACGTAGTCGAACTGGATCTCGTCGAACCCCTTGCTGGCGGCTTCGCGCGCGATCGCGATGTTGTAGTTCCAGACCTCCTCGCGGAAGGGATCGACCCAGGCGAGCTTCTCGTTGTCGATCCACGGCTTTCCGGTGCGGGTGTCGAGGACCGCGAGCTCGGGCCGCGCGTGCGCGAGGATGTTGTCCTTGAAGGTCACGATGCGTCCGATCGTGTAGATACCGCGCGATTTCAGGTCGGCCATCAGGCCGTTGAAGTCCTTGAGCGTGGCGGGCCCTTGGGCGCCGGCCGCCAGCGCCTCGGGGACCTCTGTACGGTAGACGATCCAGCCGCGGTCACCCTTCACATCGATCACGACCGCGTTCAGCTCGGTGCGCGCCGCCAGATCGAGGACACGGCCCCGGATTCCCTTGTCGCCGATGCCGAAGTACGTGAGGTACGCCGCCTTCACCATGTGCGGCTTCATGACGACCTCGATGGCCGCTCGCGTCGGTTGCACGAGCACCTTTTCGAAGCCTGGCCGCTTGATCAGGAGCGGTGCGTCCGCCGGATGGCTTTCCACGCTGAATCGCCCTTCGGCATCCGTCCGGTGCTCGCTCCCGCCGATGACGATCGACGCGTCCCCGAGGGGCGCGCGACTTGCGTCAAGAATCTGACCAGTGATCAGCTTTGGCCAGGTGAGTCGAGGCGGCTCGGGCGCGCGCTCGACCGGCCGCCCGACGTATTCGGCAACTGGACCGGGAGTTGGCACTGGATAGGGTCGAGCCAGCGTCGTCGCGCGGGCGAGGCCCGATGGCGCGAGCAGACCGTAGCCGGACAGAATCGCAACAATGAGAAGCCCGACGGTATAGGTGCCGTCC
>Ga0209056_10000853_pt1 | contig 33718 bp, 29 predicted proteins | sample GraSoiAngelo_114_FD_185876 | JGI IMG/M metagenome (GOLD analysis project Ga0209056, IMG submission 185876) | Grasslands soil microbial communities from the Angelo Coastal Reserve, California, USA - 14_0903_13_40cm (SPAdes) (version 2) | ecosystem: Environmental > Terrestrial > Soil > Grasslands... | reverse complement strand
GTGACCGACCGCGACGCATTCATGGTCACGGTGCAGGTCGTGTTAGAGACCGTGTCGCAGTTGCTCCACCCCGCAAAGGTGGAGCCGGCGGCGGCCTGCGCCGTCAGGGTCACCACCGTGCCGGTCGGGTACGACGCCGAGCACGTGGTCCCGCAGTTGATCTGGGGCGGAGTCTCCGAGGAGGTCACGGTGCCGTGGCCCGTGCCCCCCAAGGTGACGGAGAGGGTGGTACGGCTCCCCGTCCCGAAGTTCCCGCGGCCGTCGCCCAGCAGCACCGTGACGGTGCCGGACCCCTTGTTGGCCACCGCCAGGTCCAGGATGCGATCGCCGTTGAAGTCGCCCGCGATCACGAATTCGGGCTGAGCTCCCACCGCGAAGGTCACGGGCGCCGCGAAGCGCCCCTGGCCGTCGCCCAGGAGGACCGAGACGGTGTTGGAGCCAGCGTTGGCGACCGCCACGTCCAGCTTGCCGTCGCCGTCGAAGTCGCCCGCGGCCACGGACTCGCTATTAATGCCGCCCACCTGGTATTTCTGGGCTGCCTGGAAGGTTCCGCCGCCGTTGCCGAGCAGCACCGCGACCGTGCCGGCCGTGTCGTCGTTGGCGACCGCCAGGTCCGGGATGCCGTCGCCGTTGAAGTCCTCAATGGCGATGGACTCGGGATCGCCGTCGAACGTGTAGGTCTGGGGGGGCGACACGAAGGTCCCGTCGCCGTTGCCCAGCAGCACGGTGACGGCGCTGACGCCGACGGTGCATACGGCGAGATCCGCCTTGCGGTCGCCGTTGACATCGCCCGCGCTCACGCAGATCGGAGACATGCTCGTCCCGAAGGTCTGGACGACCCGGGCCGTCTGGAAGGTCCCGTCGCCGTTGCCGATCAGCACCGTGACGTTGTTCGAATAGTAGCTCGCGACCGCCAGGTCCGGCTTGCCGTCGCCGTTGAAGTCGCCCACGGCCACGGATTGGGGCGCCGTGCCCCCCGCCGGGAAGGTCACGGATGGCCTGAAGGTTCCGTCGCCGTTGCCCAGCAGCACGCCGACCGAGTCGGAACTCGAGTTGGCGACCACGAGATCCAGCTTGCCGTCCAGGTTGAAGTCGCCGACAGCCACCCAGAGCGGCCCGCCGCCCAGCCCGGCCTCGTAGTTCTTCGCTGGCTTGAAGGTCCCGTCGCCATTGCCCAGCAGCACCGAGACGTCGTTGGACCCCCCGTTGGCCACCGCCAGGTCCGGCTTGCCGTCGCCGTCGAAGTCCCCCATGGCCACGGAGAACGGACTCGTCCCGACCGCGAAGTCTGCCGCCGGGGCGGGACTCGGGAACATTGACCAGAAGAATAATGACGTCGCTGCGCCAAGGAGCGATAGCCGCGCCGAGTGTCCGGTCATCTCAGGCGTTCCCCCCGTACCAACCGTGGGTTCCTCAGTCCGCCGCCTGGCTTCCGCGGAGTTGCCGCACGACGCTCAGGTTCGCCCCCGACCCGGTCGGGCGCAATCCGGTGGATGCCCCTTTCTGGAGAGGGAAAACCCCGAACCCGGGACGAGTGCTTCCTCGGCGCTTCTGGGCCGACCTGATCGTCGCGGCACCGCGGCTGGGGTCGTGTCGACCGGGAGAGGGTCCCGCTCGATGCGCCCGGCTTCTAGGGCGGGCCACCATCGTGATCGCCACGGCCCACGTCGTCAGACCAGCGACCGGCGATTGATCCGGATGTCTCGAGCCGCCCGAACCGATTCCGAGAAGCGGGCTTCTCGCGGGGCGTGAGGTCGCGACTGGCGGGTTTCCGCCGCTGGACCGTCTAGCGGTGGGAGCGACCGGTCACGCTGTTCAGATCGGGGGCCCGCCCGACCGGTTTTTCACCCGACCGAGGGTCTCCCGGTCGAGGCCACCACGCTGAAAAAGGGGGGCCTGGCGGTTCACGGAGGGCCTGCGCGCCCGCCGGCGCTACGCCAGGGTCGGCCGGACCCAAACGCGGCTGGAAACGCTCGTCCGTCTGGGCGACCCCCTCGCGCCTGCCGCCGATTGATCGAGACCGCCCGTTCGCTCCAGCGCCGCCTGCCGAGCGCCAGGACCTCCTTCGCCCACCGCAGCACCCAGGCCGTCAGCGAGCGGACTCACCTCTCGAGACCCCAACCCCAAGATGTCTCATGGCCGCGGCACCCAGGAGCACGTCCGAGGCGCCGTCCGTGTCAACGGCAGAGGCCCCCCTGGAGGCCCCGACCTCTACGGGTGACTACCGACTCGAGGCCGGGATCAACGCCGGTGGAAAGGGATCCCTGCCGCCGGCGGTTGGAGTCGGCAGCCTCCCGGTGACCGAAGCAGTTTCGGGCGAACCCGATCTGCCTTCATTCGGCCTGAAGTCTCCTCGTGGCCGGTCGCCGGTCGAACGTGCACCAGGCGAGACGCTCGGCGGGCGGCCGGTCGGGCACGGCGCCTCAGAGAGCGCGACCGCCCTGACGCCGAGCCCGCCCCGGCCCGCGGCGTTGACAGTCGGCGGCGCCCGTCGATAATACCCGAGGCGGAGACCACCATGAGCCCTCGGATCGCGGCCCCTCACCTGTCCGATCGCGCGGCGGGCGTCCTCCGGCAGCTCTTCGCGGCCGTGGCGGCCGACTTCGCCTTCCGTCTCTGGGACGGGACGACGGTTGTGTTCGGCGACGGGCCGCCTGCGTTCACGGTCGTCGTCCACGCCTCCCAGACGTTCTTCCGGCTCCTCCGCGATCCCACGCCCCTGGCGTTCGGCGAGGCGTACGTGGAGGGTGCCGTCGACATCGAGGGGGATCTGTTCGCCGCGATGCACGTCGCCAACGCGCTCGAGGAGACGCGTCCGCCGCTGGCAGAGCGGCTGCGCCTGCTGCTCTCGCTGAGCCCGTTGGCGCTCCGGCCGCCCTCCCATCGGGAGGAGAGAGCGTGAAGCCCGACGTCATCGTGGTGGGCGGCGGCCCCGGCGGCAGCACCGCGGCGTGGCGGCTGGCGGTGGCGGGCGCCCGGCCGCTCGTGCTCGACGCGGCAGTCTTCCCGCGGGTCAAGATCTGCGCGGGCTGGGTGACGCCGGCAGCCCTGGCCGACCTCGAGATCGATCCCGAGGCGTACCCACTCACGATCCAGCCCTTCACGGCCTGTACGCTCACCTTCGAGGGCGCGCGCCACGAGACGCGCTGGCGCCGGCCGGCGAGCTACGGGATCCTTCGCCGCGAGTTCGATCACTACCTGCTCGAGCGCGCGGCGGCGACCGGCGCCGACGTGCGCTGGGGACTGCGGGTCACCGACGTGTGCCTACGGCGCGACGCCGTCCGCGTCGTGACCGCGCAGGGCGAGTTCGAGGCGCCCGTCGTGATCGGCGCGGGCGGGCATCGCTGCCCTGTCGCCCGCGCGCTCGGCGGAATCTCCGAACGCGAGGAGGTGGTGGTCGCGCAGGAGAGCGAGACACGACTGTCCTCCGACCACGCGGCCACGCTGGCGCCTTTCATGGACGCGCCCGAGCTGTACGTCGAAGCCGACCTGCGCGGGTACGGCTGGTATTTCCCCAAAGGCGACTGGGTCAACGTCGGCATCGGCTGCACGGGCGGCGCCGACGGAAGTCTTCCGCGTCGCCGCCAGGCGCTCGTGGACGCGCTGCGCGCCTGCGGCCGGCTGCCCGCGGATCTCCACATCGCCCCCTTCAAGGGGCACGCGTACGTCGTGCGGCGCCAGGCGCCGCGGCGGCTCGGGGGACCCGGCTTCTGCCTGGTCGGCGACGCGGCCGGGCTCGCGCGCGACTTGAGCGGCGAGGGGATCGGCCCCGCCGTCCGGAGCGGCCGCCTCGCCGCCGAGGCGGTGCTCGCGCATCTCCGGCGCGGCGCTCCCCTCGACGCGTACGCGCGAGAAGTCGTGCGTCTCTACGGCCGCGGCGAGCCGGGGTGGCTTGGCCAGCGCGTCGCCCGGCTTTCCGACACGGTCGCCAGGGCGGCGGTGCGCCTCGTGCTGGGCTCCCGCGTGGCGCGCCGGCGCGTCGTGTTCGACACGATCTTCGGGATGAAGGAGGCCGCCCGGTGAGCACGCAGACGAGGGCGCGCGACGCGCGGGCCATCGCGCATCACTATGACGTCTCAAACGATTTCTACTCGCTCTTCCTCGATCCGCTCATGGTGTACACGTGCGCCTATTACCGCGACCCCGCCGGTGGGCTCGAGCAGGCGCAGGCCGACAAGCTCGATCTGGTCTGCCGGAAGCTGCGGCTGGCGCCCGACGAGACCCTGCTCGACATCGGCTGCGGCTGGGGCGGCCTCGCCATCTGGGCCGCGCAGCACTACGGCGTCCGCGCCCTCGGCGTCACCCTCTCGCGCGCGCAGGCCGACTACGCGGCCGCGCGCATCGCATCCCTCGGGCTCGCGGGACGATGCCGGGTGGAGTACCGCGACCTCCGCGACATTCCCGCCGGCGCCCGCTACGACAAGATCGCCGCCGTCGGCGTCATCGAGCACGTCGGCATCCCGAACTACCCCGCCTTCTTTCACCGCATCCACGCCATGCTCAACCCCGGCGGCCTCTACCTCAATCACGGCATCACCCACAATTACTACTGGAGGCCGACGAGCCAGACGGAGTTCCTCGTCCGCTACGTCTTCCCCAACGGCGACCTGGCCGGGCTGACGGAGACCCTCACAGAGATGGAGCGGGCGCGTTTTGAGATCCTCGACGTCGAGTGCCTGCGGCTGCACTACGCGCGGACGTGCCGGCACTGGGTGGAGCGCCTTCGGGCGCATGCCGACGAGGCGCGGGGGCTCGTGGGCGAGCGCGTGTACCGGACCTGGCTCCTGTATCTCACGTGCTCGGCCGTCGCCTTCGAGGCCAGCTCCATCGGCCTCTATCAGGTGCTGCTGCAGAAGCACGGCGATCGCACCGGCGGTGACGCCCCGCGCACCCGCGAGGGCCTCTACGCTTAGCCGGGAGGGGTAGCCGACCTCGCCGGGCCGCCACGGCGTGGGGGCCCGACGCGAAAGTGCCGGGAATCGCGGTTCCGCTCGGGGGGGGAGCTCCTCGACGCCTTCGTTCGTTCGGCCGGCGCCGGCTCAGGTCGCCTCGACCCGCGTCCCCGACGAGGCCCCCCGACGCCCCACGGGGAGGGGTTCAGGCCCCGCGGGCGCCCGGCAGGGCCGGACGGGCCGCGCCTGCTCGGGCCATCGCCTTCCTCGACGACCGCTCGCGCGACGAAGAATACGAGGCGGTCGACGCGCCGCCCGCAGGCCGGGCTGATCGACGGCGGTCGGCAGGGGCGACGGGGGACGGACGACCGGCTCCACCCGACGAGCCCGCCCCGCCTCCCGGAGACCCTGCGCCGGCGGGCGTGGCCCACGTCACGGACGGGCCGGCTTCAGCAGATCGGGTCGGTCGCCCGTCGCCCCCGGGAAATGCGGCAGGACCTCCTTCGCGAATCGGGCGAGTTGCTCGAGACACACGGCCGTCGGGGTGCCCATGCTCGAGCTGACGTTGACGTACTCGAGCCCCGGATAGCGCTGCTCGAGGTCTTTCAGGGAGGCGACGAGCCCTTCGGGCGGGCCGCAGAACCAGGCGCCGTTCCTGGTGAAGTCCTCGAGGGTGGGAACGCCGGCGGCGGCCCAGCCGCCGCGCGTGGCGGCCGCGCGGATCTGGCCCTCGGTAATGCCCGGCACGAAGCCGAGGGGGGCGAACATCTTCACGTGCTCCTCGAACCAGGGCGTCATCTCGCGGAGGGCCCGCTGACGCGAGTCGGCCAGGTGGACGTAGAGGCCGAGGCAGAGGTTTTCCCCCAGCGCGAGTTCGCGTCCGGCGCGCGCGAACGCGTCGCGGTAGCCCGTGATCGGACCCTCCGCCATGGTGGCGGCCCCGCCACCGATGATCCCCTTGATGCCGTGCTCGGCCATGAAGTCGAGGCCCCGGGGACTCGCGCTCACGATGGGCTGCCAGCACTCGACGGGCTGGTGGAGAGGACGCGGCACGAGGGTGATCTCTCGGAGCTCGTACCCGCGGTACGGCACCGCCGGCGGCAGCACGTAGTGCTTGCCCCGGTGGGAGAAGCTCTCCTCGCGGAAGGCGCGGAGGATGACCTCCACCTGCTCTTCGAAGAGCGAGCGGTTGGCCTCGGCGTCGAGCAGGGAGCCGCCCAACGTCTCGACCTCGCGGGTGTGGTAGCCGCGGCCGACGCCGAAGATGACCCGCCCGCCGGTGAGGATGTCGGCGGCGGCGAAGTCCTCGGCGAGGCGGAGCGGATGCCACATCGGCGTGATGTTGAAGCCGCAGCCGACGCGCAGGCGCTTCGTCACGTGGGCGAGCCGCACGCTGACCATGAGGATGTTGGGGAGGCACTCGTAGCCCTCGTGCTGGAAATGGTGCTCGGCGAGCCAGAGCGCGTAGTAGCCGAGGTCGTCCGCGGCGCGGGCGATCGCCTCGGTCTTCTCGAACACGGTGGCGAGGTGCTCGTTGGGGTAGCGCCGCTCGTTGGCGGGAGTCGCGTGCTGCCCGAGGTCGCCGAGGTCGACGTGCCCGGCGTAGAGCGTCGAGAAGTGGCGGATCATCGCGAGGTCCTCCGCGTTGTCGCGTCGCGACAACGGTCATCGGTCCCCGACGCCGTCGGGCGCCGCGCCGTCGCCCGGGCGAGCCCGAGCCCGGCCCGGCCGTCACCCCGCCGGCGCCGTCGAGTCAGCCCGTGCCGCCCGGCCGGTGACGGCCGTCCGGGGCCGGGCGCCGGAACTCGACTGGTCGGAACGCGTCCTAGCTCGCGCCGCCGAGCGCGACGACTCCCGCCGCGGCGAGGCGCTCGACCTCCATCGCGGCGAGTCCGAGCTCGCCCAATACTTCGGCCGTGTGCTCGCCGAGGAGCGGGGCCGGGCGGCGGATACGGGCGGGCGTCGCCGAGGCGCGGACCGGGAAGGCGAGCATCTTGGCCCGGCCGTAGCCGGGCTGATCGACCTCGGCGACGAGGCCGAGGTGCCTCACCTGCGCGTCTTCGAAGACCTCGTCGAACTCGTAGATTGGCCCCGCGGCGACCTGGACCGCCTGGAACCGGGCCACCCACTCTCCCGTCGTGGCCTCCGCGAGGGCCGCCTCGACGAGCGCCCGGAACTCGTCATGGTGAACGAGTCGGCTGTCGTTGGTCGCGAAGGCGGGGTCGGTCGCGAGCCGCTCGCTGCCGAGCGCCGTGCAGAACCTCGCGTACTGGTCGGGGTTCATGATCACGACCTGAAGCCAGCCGTCCCCGGTGCGGAACGCCTCGGCGGGAGTGAGGATCGGGTTGCGGTTGCCAATGCGCGTCGGGCGCGTGCCTGACTCGAAGTAGTGGGCGACCGGGTCGGGGAGGAGGGCCAGGGTCGAGGCGAGGAGGCTCACGTCGAGGTGCTGGCCCTGTCCCGTCCGCTGCCGGTGGACGAGCGCGGCGGTCGCCACGCCGAAGGCGAGGAAGCCGGCCGCGAGGTCGGCCACCGAGCCGCCCACCTTCGTCGGGGGGCTGCCGGGCATCCCGGTGAGGGCCATGAGACCGCTCATCCCCTGGGCGATCGTGTTGTAGCCCGCGCGCCCGGCGTACGGCCCGGTCTGGCCGAAGCCGGTCACCGAGACGTACACGACTCCCGGGTTGGACGCGCTCACCCCGTCGTACCCGAGGCCCAGCCGGGCGGCGACGCCGGGGAGGAAATTCTCGACGACCACGTCGGCCCGCCGCGCCAGCTCGAAGACGAGTCCCGCGCCTTCGGGCGCCTGGAGGTCGACGGCGATCCCGCGCTTGTTCCGGTTGATGGCGGCGAAGGCGGCGCTCATCCCGTCGCCGTGCGCCCGGCGGAGGTCGTCGCCGCGCCCCGGGCGCTCGACCTTGATCACGTCGGCGCCGAGGTCGCCCATGAGGGTGGCGCAGTACGGGCCGGCGATCACGCGGGAGAGGTCGAGGACGCGGATCCCCTCGAGCATGGTCAGCCGCGGTCGAGGAACCCCTCCGTCACCGCGTTGACCTCCGGGATCCCGGTCCGCGCGATCGCGTTGATCCGCGCCTTGGCCTCCGCGAGGGGCCGGGGCGGCTTGGCGGCGAGGCCCTCGGCGTATCGGCGCACCTCGGTCGCGAGCGCGGGGCCGGGAACGACGCGGTGGAGGAGACCCCACGCCGCCGCTTCGGCGGCCGAGTGGCGTCGGCCATCCATGATGATCTCCTTCGCGCGCGCGGGCCCGACGAGTCGCACGAAGCGCGTCGTGGACGCGACGCCCAGCGGGACCCCGAGGTCGACCTCCGGAATCCAGAACTCCGCCTCCGCCGCCGCCCACCGGAAGTCGCAGGCGAGCGTGAGCCCCCAGCCTCCGCCGACCGCGTGCCCGTTGATCATGGCGATCGTCGCCTGCTCGAGACTCTCGAGGAGCGTGGTGGCGCGCTCGAAGAGGCGGCGGAACTGCGTCGCCCTCTGCAGGAACGCCCGCCGGCGCTCGTCGGGCGACATCGTCGAGCGGAGCGGGGCGTCGGCGCCCGCCGAGAAGACCGGCGGCGCGCCGGTGACCACGACGACGCGAATCTCGGCGTCATCCCTGAGCGCCGTGAACGTCGTCGCGAGCTCCCGCAGCATCGCATCGCTCAACGAGTTCCGCCGGTCCGGGCGGTTCAGCGTGACGGTCGCGACACGGCCCTCGCGAACGAGCGCGACGTCGTCGCCCATGACGCGCGGACGGTATCACAGGGCCCGCGACGCGCGCAACGGACCCGGCCGTCGCGGCGCCGGCGCGGACGGCCGACGACCGCCGGCACGAGACACCGGGGCGACGGACGCTCCGGGCTGACCCGGCGCGCCTCCTTCAGGGCGGTCGGGCCGGGGGGCGGGTCGGCCCCGGGCGCCGGCCCGGCGGCGCGCGATGGTCGCCGGGGTCTCAGTCGCCCATGACGAGGCCGCCGTCGACCTTGATCGCCTGGCCCGTCATGTAGTCGGAGTCGGCGCTGGCCAGGAAGACGGCCAGGCCCGTCAGATCCTCGGCGGCCTCTGGCCGGCCGAGCGGGATCCCGGCCGTCCGCCGCTTCCACGCCTCGCCCCGCTCCCAGCCTTCGAGCGTCGTCCAGTCGGCGTCGATCTGCTTCCACATCGGCGTCTCCACGGCCCCCGGGCATATGCAGTTGGACGTGATCCGGTGGGCCGCGAGCACCTGGGCGGCCGTTCGGCTCACGCTCACGAGGCCCGCCTTCGAGGCCGAGTAGGGGCCGAGGAGCGGCTGGCCGCCCCGATACGCCGCGATCGAGGCCGTGTGGATCAGCTTGCCCCTGAGCTCCGAGCCCGGGATCGGCGCCTGCCGCACCATCCGCCGCGCCACCGCTTGGAGGACGAAGAACGCCGCGCGCAGGTTGACCCCCATGATCCGGTCCCAGTCGTCCTCGGTGATCTCGAGGAGCGGCTTGACCTGGACGATCCCGGCGTTGTTCAGGAGCACGTCGAGCCGGCCCCAGCGCTCCCAGGCCGCATCCACCATGCGCGCGATGTCGGCCGCGCGCGTGACGTCCGCCTGGACGGAGGCCTGGCCGAGCTCGCGGGCGAGCTTCTCGGCGCCGGCGCCGTCCAGGTCCGCGAGGAGGAGCCGCGCGCCTTCGGCGGCGAGCCGGCGCGCGCACGCCGCGCCGATCCCGGAGGCCGCGCCGGTGATGAGGGCGGTACGTTGCTCGAGCCGTCTGCTCATTGGACGCCTCCGCTTCCGTTCCTCCCGATCGTCGGGACCTCCGCGGGCCGCCCGACGGGTCAGGGTGCCGCTCATTGTACCCGGGGTTCGTTGACAGTCGCCCGCCCACCGCCTAGACTCCGGCCGAGTCTGGCACGGGCCGGGGCGGGCGTTCGCGCCCCGCGCGCGAAGCGGGCCCGCCACGGAGAGGACGACAGCCATGCAGCTCGCCCTCGGCATCCTGCTCCTGCTCTGCTTCCTGGTCGGCGTCGTCGCCGTCATGCGGGGCCAGAGCCCCATCATCGTCCTGATGCTGCTCGCGATCGTCTGGGCGGCGACGACCGGCGCGCCGCTCCGCGAGGTGCTGGGCAAGGTGATCGACGGCGGCGCGACCGCGTACGCGGGGGCCGTGATCCTGATCGTCTTCGGCGCGTGGTTCGGGCAGGTCCTGGTCCAGACGGGGATCGCCGAGAGCCTGATCCGGTCGGCGGTGGAGCTGGCGGGCGACCGGCCGCTCGTCGTCGCGTGGGTCGTCTCGCTCGTCACCGCCTTCCTCTTCACCTCGCTCTACGGCGTCGGCGCCGCCATCGGCGTCGGCGTCATCGCGCTCCCGATCATGATGTCGATGGGCATCCCGCCGCGGGTGGCGGCCCCCGCGTTCACGATGGCGATCGGCGCCGGCAACTACCTGAACCTCGTCGAGTTCGGTATCTTCCAGAAGTTCTTCCCGGGGATCAAGTACGAGGGGGCGTCCCTCCGCTTCTTCATGATCGGCGGCGCCGTCTACCTGGCGATGGCGCTCGCGATGTCGGCCTGGCACCTGGCGCGGGGGGGCACCCGGCGCTTCGCCGCGGTCGCGGGGCCGGCGGAGGGGACGGCCGCGTGGACGCGCGTCCCCCGCTACGCGTACCTGGCTCCGGCGGTCCCGCTCGCGGCCGTCGCCCTCCTCAGGTGGCCGATGATTCCGGCGTTCCTGCTGGGCATCGTCTTCGCGCTCCTGGTGACCGGACGGAGTCGAAGCCTCAAGGGCTCGGTCGACCTCTTCCACAAGGCCTTCTACGACGCGTTCCCGGACATCGCCACCATCGCGGCCCTCTGGATCATCTGCGGGATGCTGATCGTCGCGGGCCAGCTCCCCCAGGTCCAGCAGGCGCTCCAGCCCATCTTCCGGCCGGTCCTGCCGAAGACGCCACTCCAGGCGGCGGTCTTCTTCGCCGGCCTCGCTCCGCTCGCGATCTACCGCGGGCCGTTCGCCGTCGTGGGGACGGGAGCCGCGCTGCTTTCGATCATGCTGCAGTCGCAGTTCCTCGCGGTCCCGTACCTCTACGCCGTCTGGCGCGGGCCGCTCTGCCTCCAGGGGAGCCAGGATCCCACCAACTCGTGGACGCTCTGGACCCTCGGCTTCACGAAGGTGACGCACAAGGACTTCCTCCGGACGGCGCTGCCGTTCGGCTGGCTCATGGTCGCGATCAACGCCTTCATCGCGTACGTCATGCTCGGGCGCTGACGCCTCGGTGAGAGTCCGGATCGGCATCGACGTCGGCGGGACCTTCACGAAGGCGGTCGTGCTCGACGACGCCACCCACGAGATCCGGGGCAAGGCGTCGATCCTGACGACGCACGACGCCCCCGAGGGGGTCGCCCGGGGCGTGGTCGAGGTGCTGCGGCGATCGCTGGCGGGCTTCGGCGTCGACCCGGGCGCCGTGGCGTTCCTCGCCCACAGCACGACCCAGGCGACGAACGCGCTTCTCGAAGGCGACGTGGCGCCGGTGGGGATCCTCGGCATGGGCGCGGGGGTGCTCGAAGGCTTTCTCGCCCGGCGGGGAACGGCGGTGGACGCCCTCGAGCTCGGCCCCGGTCGCCGCCTGCAGACCTTCCACGCGTTCCTCGACCGGCGCGCGGCGTCGGCGGACCGCGTCCGCGCCGCGATCGGCGGGCTGCTCCGGCAGGGGGCCAAGGTGATCGTGGCCAGCGACGCCTTCGGCGTCGACGACGCCGAGCAGGAGCGCCGGGTCCTGCAGACCGCGGCCGAGCTGGGCGTGCCGGCCACCGGGGGCCACGAGATCTCGAAGCTCTACGGCCTGACCGTGCGCACCCGGAGCGCCGTCATCAACGCCAGCATCCTGCCGAAGATGATGGAGACGGCCGACATGACGGAGTCGAGCATCCGCGCGGCCGGGATCCGGGCGCCGCTCATGATCATGCGCGGCGACGGCGGTGTCATGGACGCGGCCGAGATGCGGCGCCGGCCCGTCCTGACGATGCTCTCGGGTCCGGCGGCGAGCGTCGCCGGCGCGCTCATGCACCTCCGCGTATCGGACGGCGTCTTCTTCGAGGTGGGTGGAACCAGCACGAACATCGGCGTCATCCGCCATGGGCGGCCGACCCTCAAGTACGTCGAGCTCGGCGGCCACCGGACCAACGTCCACTCGCTCGACGTGCGCGTGCTCGGGGTCGCGGGCGGGAGCCTCGTCCGGCTCGCGGGCCGGGAGATCGCGGACGTGGGCCCGCGGAGCGCCCACATCGCCGGCCTCCCGTACGCGGCCTTCGCCGACCCCGCCGAGCTCCGGGACCCCGAGCTGGTGCTCCTCAGCCCGCGCCCGGGAGACCCGGACGACTACGTGGCGGTGCGGGCGGGCGGGACGCTCTTCGCCCTGACGACGACGTGCGCGGCAAACGCGCTCGGCCTGACGAGCCCGGGCGCCTACGCCCACGGGCGCGCCGAGAGCGCGCGCCTCGCCCTGGCGCCGCTGGCCGCGCGCCTCCACCGGTCGATCGACGCCGCCGCCGAGGGTGTGCTGGCGGCGGCGGCGCGGAAGGTGGTGCCGCTCGTGGAGGCGCTGGTGGCGGAGTACGGGCTCGATCGCGGCCAGGTCGTGCTCGTGGGCGGCGGCGGCGGCGCCGCGGCGCTGATCCCGTTCACGGCGCGGCTCCTCGGCCTGCCGTACCGGATCGCCGAGCACGCGGAGGTGATCTCGTCGATCGGCGTCGCGCTCGCGATGGTCCAGGACGTGGTCGAGCGCGTCGTCCCCAGTCCGCGGCCGGAAGACCTCGCGGCGATCAAGCAGGAGGCACGGGCGAGCGTGCTGAGGCTCGGCGCCCAGCCCGAGACGGTGGAGGTCTACGTCGAGGTCGATGGGCCGCGGCAGCGCGTCCGCGCCACCGCGCTCGGGGCGACCGAGCTGCGGGCGCGGGATCTCCGGGAGACGATCTCCGAGGCCGAGGCGCACGCCGTCGCCGCCGGCACGCTCGCGCCGGGTCACTCGGCGCCGGCGCTGGCGGCCCGCACGAGCGGCCTCTACGTCTTCACGGCGACGCGGCAAGAGCGCTGGCTCGGGCTCTTCACGCGCACCCGGCGGCCGCTCCGGGTCGTGGACCGCTCGGGCTTCGTCAAGCTGCGGAAGGGCGGGGGCGTGGCGCGGCCGGGGATGGCCAGTGACGCGCTCCGCCTGCTCCGCACGGTCTGGGAGGAGACGACGCACTACTCGGGCGACAGCGTCGTCTTTCCCGAGATCTTCGTCGGCTTCGGCGAGCACCTCCTGGACCTCTCGGGCCTCCCGAGCCTGGCCCAGGCCGAGGCGGTGGCGTCCGGGGAGCTGGCCGGCCTCGGTCCCGAGGACGCCGTCGTCGTGATCGGCGTCCCCCGCTCGCTCTGAGGGCCGGGCCGATGGACCGCGAGAGCGGGGAGGCCTGGGGGTGTGAGCGGCTGGCGGCCGACCGCGTGGGTCGGCGCCTTCCCGAGGCCGACCGTCCGGCCGCGGTCCGCCAGGCGCTCAGGGCCGGGCGGGAGGCCGCCCGGCGCCTCCGCGCGGCGCACGGCACGGCCGATCCCTTCGCGCTGGCCGCCCGCCTCCGGGTCGCGGTGAGCTGGTCCGACGAGCCCCCGGCGCTCGGCTCGCTCGTGCGGATTGCGGAGTACGCGCCGCGGCCGCCGGCCATTCGCCTCTTCGCCGAGTCCGTGCGCGCGGTCGGCGCCGCCCATCCGCCGCGGTGCGTCGCCGGGATCTACGTAGCGCACGAGCTCTATCACCACCTCGAGGCGACGGGGCTCGAGCCCGCCGCCGCGCCGGCCCGCGTGACCCTCGCCCGCCTCGGGCGGTGGCGCTGGGAGTCCGGGATCCGGGCCCTGTCCGAGATCGCGGCCCACGCGTTCGCGCAGGCCCTGCTGGATCTCGGGTTCTTCCCCGGCGCCCTCGACCGCCTTGCGGCGAGGCCCCCCGCGGCCGCCGGGGCGGGGAGGCACTCGCCGATCGACGGCCCGCCGCGCGGGCGGGTCGCGCCCCGGGGATGGCGCGCCGGCTAGCGCGCCCGGGCGAACTCGTCCTTGGCCGCCTGCACCCGCGCGGGCTCGGCCAGCAAGTCGAAGGCGGTCAGCGCGAGCGTCTTGGCGGCGGCCAGCATCCCCGCCCGGGCCATCGGCTGGACGGCGGCGTCGGCGAACTCGCGGGTGTGGATCGCCATCCCGGTGGGCGCGATCGCGACCATCGGCTGGATGGCGGGGACGATCTGGCTCACGTTACCGATGTCCGACGAGCCCATTCGGTCGCGGATCGGCTCGCCCTCCTTCATCCCGACCGTCGCCATGTTGGCGGCGAAGAGGTCGAGGAGGGGCTGGTTCCGCTTGAGCGGCTCGTACACGTTGTCGTGCTGGGTGACGGTGAGGGTCGCGCCGGTCGCCCGCGCGGCGCCCTCCGCGCAGGCGACGACGCGCTGGTAGAGCGCCCACATCTGGTCGATCCGGGGCGCGCGGACGTAGAAGAGCGCCGCCGCGTGCTCGGGGATGATGTTGGCGGCGGCGCCGCCGTGCGTGATGATGCCGTGGATCCGGCAGTCGGGCCGCGTCTGCTGGCGGAGCATCGCGACGTTGTTGAACATCTGGATGCAGGCGTCGAGCGCGTTGACGCCCTGCCACGGATCGGCGGAGGCGTGGGAGGCCTTGCCACGAAACTCGAAGCCGGCCCGGACGATGCCAAGATGGTCCTGGTGCAGGAGCGTGCGGTCGAAGCCGTGGACCATGAGCGCGCAGTCGACGGTCTTGAACAGACCAGCCTTGAGGAGCTTGATCTTCCCGCCGCCTCCCTCCTCGGCGGGGGTGCCGAGCACGTGGATCCGTCCCCGGGGGAGCTGCCCCCGGATGGCGGCGAGCGCGGCCCCGGCGCCCGCGCCGGCGGTGGCGATCACGTTGTGGCCGCACGCGTGGCCGATGCCGGGGAGCGCGTCGTATTCGCAGAGGATCGCGATCGTGGCGCCCTCGCCGGTCTCGATCGTCGCCCGGAAGGCGGTGTCGACCCCGCCCACGCCCTTTTCGACCTTGAAGCCCTGGCGGCCCAGGAACTCAGTGAGCCAGCCGCAGGCCTTGAGCTCCTCGTAGCCCAGCTCGGGGTTGTCGTGGATCCGGCGGGAGAGCTGCTCCAGTTCGTCGGCGAGACGGTCCACCGCCTCGACGATCGCGAGTTTCTCGGGTCGCATGCGGACCTCCTCTGGCGCGGCCCACAGCCTATCACAGCCGCGGTCGCGCGCGGGGTGCCGGCGCGGCGTCAGCCGCCGGCGGCGTAGCGCTCGGCGAGTCGGAGCTGCTCGGCGACGCCGATCAGCTCGTTGAAGTCGGCGAAGGCCATCGTCCGGTCGGCGAGGGCGCGGGGATCGTCGATCGTCCGGAGGTCCCGGAGGTAGGCGTCGATCGCCCGGGCCGCGGCCAGCAGCGTGTCGACCGGCAGCAGGATGATCGCGTAGCCGAGCGCCCGCAGTCGGCCAAACGGCAGGAGCGGCGAGCGGCCGCCCGACGCGTGGTTGAAGAGGAGTGGGGTGTCGAACTCCCGCGCCACGCGCTCGATCTGCTCCTCGGTCCGCGGCGCCTCGATGAAGAGCAGGTCGGCGCCCGCCCGCGCCGCGGCCGCGCCGCGGCGGAGCGCCTCGTCGAATCCGGCCGCCGAGATCGCGTCGGTTCGCGCGATGATGAGGAAGTCCGGGTCCGTGCGCGCCTCGACCGCGGCGCGGATCTTTCCCTCGAACTCGGCGAGCGGAATGACCTGGTGACCCGTGAGATGTCCGCAGCGCTTCGGCGCCACTTGGTCCTCGAGGTGGAGCGCCGCCACCCCCGCGCTCTCGTACAGCGCCACCGTCCGCCGCACCGCGAGCGCGTTGCCGTAGCCGGTGTCGGCGTCGGCGATGAGGGGGATCCCGACCGCGGCGGCGAGGTTGCGAGCGTGGTCGACCATCTCGCCGAGCCCCGCGAAGGCCAGATCGGGCAACCCGAGCCGTGAGGCCGAGGTGCCATACCCGGTCATGTAGACCACGGGAAACCCCGCGCGCTCGACGAGCCTCACGGACACACCGTCGTAGGCGCCGGGTACCACGAGCCCCTGCTTCAGGGTGACGAGCGCGCGCAGCCGGGCGCGCTTGGTCATCGGGCGACTCCCGGGCGGTCGATCGCCCGGGCGATGCGCCGGGCGGTCGACGGGTGCGACCGGAGCAGCCGCTCCGTCGCGCGGGTCGGCCGTCGCCCGGACCGGGTGAGCCGGACCGGGTCGACGGCCGCGGCGCGCTCGGGCCCGGCGCCCGACGAGGGCCGGGGCGGCCGCGCGGCGCGGGCGAGGAGCCGGGCGCCCGCCGTGAGCCCCGCCGCCGGCGCGAGGTCCGCGGCCGACAGCCCGAGCTTCCGGCGAGGGGCGCGCGCCTGGTCGTCCATGCGCCGACCATTCTACAACCCGCCGGCGCCCACCTCGCGCCCGACCGGGAGGGCGCGCGGCGCGTGCTACAATCAACGACAATTCAGCCCGAGGAGCGGTCATGTTCCAATCCGTCGAGGACGTCCAGCAGCGTTTTCGCGAGGCGCAGTACATCGCGAGCCGGAGGATCTCGACGGTCGTGTACCTGGCCACGCGCATGGGCCGTCCCGTCCTCGTCGAGGGGCCGGCCGGGGTCGGCAAGACGGAGCTCGCCAAGACCCTCGCCGACGTGACGCGGGCCCGCCTGATCCGGCTCCAGTGCTACGAGGGGCTCGACGAGGGCAAGGCGCTCTACGAGTGGAAGTACGCGAAGCAGCTCCTCTACACCCAGCTCCTGCGCGAGCGGATCGGTGAGCTGATCCAGGACGCGCCGTCGCTGCCAGACGCCGTGGCGCGCATCGCCGGCCAGGACGACGCGTTCTTCTCGCATCGCTTCCTCTCGCCGCGCCCGCTCCTGCAGGCGATCGAGTCCGACGACCGCGTGGTCCTGCTGATCGACGAGATCGACAAGGCGGAGCCGGAGTTCGAGGCCTTCCTGCTCGAGGTGCTCTCCGACTTCCAGGTCTCGGTGCCGGAGCTCGGCACGATCCAAGCCAAGCACATCCCGCTGGTCGTCCTCACCTCGAACAACGCGCGCGAGCTCTCGGACGGCCTCAAACGACGCTGCCTGCACCTCTTCATCGACTTCCCGGCGCCGGCCGAGGAGCTGGCGATCATCCGGCTCAAGGTGCCGGAGGTGTCGGAGCGGCTGGCCGCGGCCGTCGTCAGCGCGGTCCAGCGCATCCGGGCGATGGAGCTCCGGAAGCCTCCCTCCGTCTCGGAGTCGCTCGACTGGGCGCGCTCGCTCGTGATCCTGAACGCGGACCGCCTGGACGCCGAGCTGGTCGAGTCGACGCTGACGATCCTCGTGAAGTACGAGAAGGATCTCGAGCGCGTCCGCGGCTCGCTCGATAAGGTGCTCGCCGACCTGCGGTAGGGGCCCCCGCGCGCGCCGCGAGCGAGCCCGCGTCGGTCGCGGGCGAGGGCGCGGCGGGGAGCCGCCGGAGGGACGACGCACTCAATGGCCTTCCGCGATGTTCGCGCGCCGTCGGCCCCGCCCCCGCCGATCGGGGCCGGGTGCCGCCCGCCCCACCGGGCCCGGCCCCCCGAAGAACGGCTCCCGACGGGGGGACGTGGGCTATGATGACGAGAGCCGCATGACTACCCTCACCGCGTCGTCGCGGTGGCCCGTCCTCGCGGGCGTCGCCGGCGTCGTCCTCCTCGTCGCCGCCGGGTTCCTCGCCCTCTCCGTGTCCGCCCTCCTCGCGGCCGTCGGCGGCGCCCTCCTGGCGGGGGCCGCGGTCTGGCGGCGTCGGCCGGGCGCGGAGCCGGACCGCGACAGCAACCCCGGCCGGGTCGACGCGATGGCCAGCGCCCTCATCGACGGCGTGCTCGACCTCTACTCGCTGGTCGAGGTGGGGCGCGCGGTCAGTGCCTCCCTGCACCTCGACGAGCTCCTGACGACGACGCTCAAGCGCGTGGCCGAGGCGACCGGCATCGAGGGCTACGGGCTGTTCGTGGTCGATACGGTCACCCGCCGCCTCGTCGCCAAGAGCGCGGGCGGCCCGGTGGCCCAGACGCTGCCGCGCGGTCCGCTGCCGCCGGACAAGAGCCTCGCCGACCGGGTGTGCCGCACGCGGGTGGCCGAGGTGCTCACGGGCGAGGCGCCGCTCGCCTGGCTCGATACCCCTCCGCCGAGCCGCTCGATCATCGCGGTGCCACTCCTCGGGTGGGAGCGGCCGCTCGGCGCGCTGCTCGTCTACTCCCCCGCGCCGTCCGCGTTCTCCGCGCGCGACTTCGCGTACTTCAAGGCCGTCGGCCGGCAGCTCAGCATCGCGCTCGACAACGCCACGGTGCTCAACCGCGCCACGGACATGTCCCTGCGGGACCCGCTGACCGGCCTCTTCAACCGGCGGTACCTCGAGGAGGTGCTGGAGACGGAGATCCGGCGCGCCGCCCGCTACAACCTGCCGCTGGCGGTGACCATGATCGACGTCGACCACTTCAAGGCGTACAACGACCGGCACGGCCACCCGCGCGGCGACGAGGCGTTGTGCGAGGTCGCCCAGCGCCTGCGCGACCAGGTCCGTCGGACGGACGTCGTGACGCGCTACGGCGGCGAGGAGTTCGTCGTGATCCTCCCGGTGACGAGCAAGGCGCACGCGCGCCTCATCGGCGAGAAGCTCCGAGCCGGCATCGCCGCGGTCCCGTTCGGCGTCACGCGCGAGTGGGCGGGCGACCCGCTGACGATCAGCGTGGGGGTGGCGGGGTGCCCCGACGACGCCACGAGCGTGGGCGACCTGCTGCGCGCGGCCGACGCCGCACTGTACGCGGCCAAGCGCGCCGGCCGGAATCGGGTGGAGCTCTTCCAGGGCTCCGGCGCCTGAGCGGGTCCGCCGGGCCGAGCGTCGCCCGCTCGCCGACCGGGCGAGAGTGTCGGATAATCGAGCCGTGGATCAGCGGGTCCTCGAGTTCGTGGGCGATCTCCGGCGCGCGGAGATCCGGATCTCCCCCTCCGAGGCTCTCGACGCCCTCGCCGCGAGCGCCGAGATCGGCCTCGGCGACCGCGAGTCCTTCAAGTGGACGCTGGCGGCCACGCTCATCAAGGAAGCGCGAGACCTGCCGACCTTCGAGCGCCTGTTCAGCCTCTATTTCCTCGACCTCCAAGCGCTCGGCGCCGGCCTCGCCCGGGCGCTCGGCCCGGACGACGCCCCCGTCCAGGAGCTCCTGGACCGCCTGATCACCGAGGAGGCGCTCGAGCTCGACGAGCTGACGGAGCTCCTGCTGCGCGGCCGCGGCTCGGAGCTCGAGCGGGCGATCCGCTCGAGCGGGCAGAGCGCCGGGCTCGAGCGGCTCATGTACTTTCTCCAGGTGGGGGTCTTCTCGCAGCGGATCCAGGACGGCCTCGACTGGGCGGCCATCGAGCGAGACCTCGACCGCCTGGTCCGGGCGCTGGAGGCGCGCGGGCTCGATCCCGGTCGCCTCGCCCGGATCCGCAGCTACCTCGACCTGAGGCTCGACGCCCTCCGGCGGATGATCCGCCAGCATGTCGAGCGGGAGCTCGAGCGGCGCGCGTACCGACAGGGGGAGCGGCTGACGCGCGAGCTCCTGAGCGACAAGCCGCTGTTCGCGCTGACCGCGGACGAGGTCGCGCAGATGAAGGCGGTGGTCGCACGCCTGGCGCGCCGGATCAAGGACGCGCTGGCGCTCCGGCAGCGCCAGGAAGCGCGGGGCCGCCTCGACTCCCGCCGGACGATCCGCAAGAGCCTGCAGTACGGCGGGGTTCCCATGGAGATCGTGCTGCGGCAGCGGCACCGCGAGAAGCCGAAGCTCGTGACGATCTGCGACGTCTCCGACTCGGTCCGGAACGCGTCGCGCTTCATGCTCCAGCTCGTGTGGAGCCTGCAGGAGTGCTTCTCGCGCGTCCGCTCCTTCGTGCTCGTCTCGGAGATCGCGGAGGTGACCCAGGCCTTCGACCGCGATCCCGTGGAGCGGGCCATCGAGTGGGCGCTCCGCGGGGCGCCCGTCGACTACCACTGCCGGTCCGACTTCGGGCACGCCTTCAGCCGCTTCTGCCGGAGCGAGCTCGACGGCCTCGACCGGCGCACGACGGTGCTCGTGCTCGGCGACGCGCGGAACAACTACAACGACCCCCAGGCGTGGGCGCTCCGGCTCATCCGGGAGCGGGTCAAGGGCGTCATCTGGCTCAACCCCGAGGGGCAGTGGGGGTGGGGTGTCGGCGACAGCGTGATGCCCCTCTACGCGCCGGCCTGCGACGTCGTGCGCGAGTGCCGCACGATCGGCCAGCTGGGCGAGGTCGTCGACGATCTCGTCCACCACTGGTGGCGCCGCGGCCGATGATCGCGCGCGTCCTGCTGGCGCTCCTCTTGGCGGGGCCCGTCCCCGCGTCCGCGCGGGAGGGCTGCGTCGTCTTCGACGACTTCGCCCGCTCCACCGTGGGCGCCTTCCCCGACGGATGGAAGGTCCGCGAGGAGGCGGGCCGCGCCGTCTACACGGTCCGGGCTGAGGGCGATCGCCGGTACCTGCGCGCGACCGCCCGCACCCTCGGCGTCCAGGCGGCGCTCGAGCGGGAGTGGGCGCTCACGGAGTACCCGGTGCTCCGCTGGAAGTGGCGGGCGCGCCAGTTCCCCCAGGGCGCCGACGAGCAGGCGGGGAGGAACGACAGCGCCGTCGGCGTGTACGCGGTCTTCCCCCACCGCGCGCTGGTCGTGAGGACCGTGAAGACGCTGAAGTACATCTGGAGCGAGAAGGTGCCGAAGGGCACGACGCTCGAGGCGAGCCACGGCCTCACGAGGATGCTCGTCCTGGAGAGCGGGGCGCCGCCGGACCGGGACCGCTGGGTCGAGGAGCGCGTCAACGTCGCCGCGGACTACGCACGCCGCTTCAACGACCCGACGCCGCCCAAGCCCCTCGGCATCGCCGTCCTCACCGACTCGGACGACACTCAGAGCTACGCCGAGGGCGACTACGCGGACTTCGAGGCCTGCCGCGACTAGTCTCGACGCGCGCCGGCCGAGGTCGACCGGGCGCGCGGACCGCGCACGCCCGGCCCTTCCGCCCGATCCGCCGCCGGCGAGGCGCCGCTAGAGTCCTGCCGCACGTCGACGCGCGCGGCAGGGCCGAGGTCAGGCCAGGCGCCAGACGCGCCCGGCCAGAGGCTCGTCGGTCAGCGTGAACTGGGGGAGGGCGACCTCGTCGGCGAGGTCCTGGAAGACGACCCGGACGCGCTTGCCGATCGCCACGTTCTCCTCGGCTTCGGGTCGGAAGTCCGGGCGCACCAGGTTGGCGACGATGCGGAGCGCCTCGTCGACCGTCGGCTGGCCCCGCTGCTCGTCAAGCTCGACCAGCACGACGGGGTAGGGCGCCCAGTCGCGAAAGCCCGGCTGGATCGCGTGGACGACGATCTCGTAGGAGTAGATCGTGCCCCGGCCCGAGACCTCGCGCCAGGTCCAGCCGAGGTCCGCGCACCACGGGCAGCCGTGGCTCGGGGGGTAGCGCAGGCGGCCGCAGGCCGCGCAGGCGCGGAGGAGCAGCCGATGGGCACGCGCCGCCGCGAAGTATTCCTTCCACTCGGAGTCGTTCTCGGGGATGACGAGGGCCATCCCCCGGTACTCGACGACGGGCATCCCCGGCCCTACCCCTGCCGGCCCGACGCGGCGCGCTCGACCGAGGCCACCGCGTCTACCGCCGCAGGATCAGGGCGCTGGCGGTCGGGGGCGACGCCCAGCCCATGTTCATCGCGATCGTCGCGTCCCTGACCTGCCGGCAGCGTCCGGGCGCGTAGTCGTACGAGTGCGTCCCCTCCCGGCCGCCGGGGCAGTAGTCGTCGACGGTGCCGCGCAGCTGGCGGACGTTCTCGATCACCATGGACATGCCGTGCGTGTAGCCCTCGCAGAGGTGCCCGCCGGAGGTGTTGTTCGGGCGCCGGCCGCCCAGCTCGATGATCCCGCTCGACACGTACGCGCCGCCCTCGCCCTTCGCGCAGAAGCCGTACTCCTCGAGCTGCAACATCGTCGTGAAGGTGAAGGCGTCGTAAGAGCCCGTGACGTCGACGTCCGCCGGCGTGATGCCGGCCTGGCCGAACACGATGTCGCGGGCGAAGTACCCCGCCACGCGCGTGATCGGGCCGTGGGCCCAGTGGAAGTCCGTCCGCGGCTTCGAGACGCGTCCGGCGACGCCCATGACGTACACGGGGCGCTGCCGCAGGTCCCGCGCCCGTTCGGCGGAGGTCACGATCAGGCAGGTGGCGTTGTCGGTCTCCAGGCAGCAGTCGAGCAGGTGGAGCGGCTTGACGATCCAGCGCGAGGCGAGCACGTCCGCCACGGTGACGCGCTCCTTGAGCAACGCCTTCGGGTTCTGGGAGGCGTGCCGGCTGTGGGCGGCGCGGACGTGGGCGACCTGCGCCGACGTCGTGCCGTACTCGTACATGTGCCGCATGAACGTGAGCGCGAAGTTCTGGCCCGCGCTCGTCATGCCGTAGGGGCGCTGGGCCAGGTCGAGGCCGCGCACGGGCTGGGCGGCGCGCGCGCCGGTCCCGCCGATGCGCACCTCCGTGTAGCCGTTCATCGAGCGGAACAGCGCCACCGTCTGGCACATCCCCGCCTCGATGGCGCCCATCGCCAGGCCGACCAGCGCCTCCGTGGAGGAGCCGCCGCCGAGCACGTCCAGGTAGAAGTTCAGGCGGAGGCCCAGGTCGGCGGCGACCCAGGGGGCGGGCGTCGAGTCGGCGAGCTGGTAGCTCAGCATGCCGTCGACCTCGGCCGGGCGGAGGCCGGCGTCGAGCACGGCGGCGCGGATCGCCTCCACCGCCATCGCCCGCGTGCTCCGGCCCGAGTCGCGCGAGTACTCGGTCTCGCCGACGCCGACGACGCAGTACCGGTCGCGCAGGCCGCTCACGACGGCTCGTCGGAGGACTTCACGATGTCGAGGAGCGGCGGCAGGCGGTCCGGCGACGCCGCGCGCTCGAGGCGCGTGATGTGCCGCATGCGCGCGACGATCTCGGCGATGCGGAGGCTCGCCTCCTTGGCGTGCCTGGCCCACTCCGTCTCGCGCGAGCCCGCCGGGAGGCGCTTCGCGAGCAGGTCGAGGAAGCCGACCACGCTGGTGAGCGGGTTGTTGATCTCGTGGGCCGCCGCGTTGGCCAGCTCGGTCACCGACTTCAGCGCCGCCGTCTCGCGCTCCGCCGCCTCGCGGCGCTCGCGCTCGACCACGTCCACGAAGAGCCGCGCGGCGAGCCAGATGCCGACGGCGTCGGCCAGGAGCAGCTCCCACCACTGCCTGGCGAAGAGCCGCCAGCCGCGCGGGCCGAGCGGAAGGAACGAGGCGGCGGTGAGCGCGTAGGTGAGGGCGGCGAGGACGGCCGAGTGCGTGAGGCGGACGCCGCCGCCGCGCGCCGCCCAGCGGTGCACGAGGCCGGCGGCGAGCCCGACGGCGAGCAGGGCGACGATCCCCGCCGGGGCCCCGGCGCCCCCCTCGGCGGCGCGGTAGAGCGCGCCCGCCGCGGCCGCGGCGAGGCCGGCGGTCATCCCCTCGAAGAGCCCGATGAGGGCCAGCGGGGTGTGTCGCGTGTCGGTGGCGACCCCGGGCTCGACCTCGATTCGCGCGATCATCAGCGCGACCGTCAGCGCGCCGAACGCCGCGCCCATGATCACGCCGCGGTACGGCGCGAGCCGCGGGACCAGCGCAAACCACCGGTACGCGTACGAGTAGAAGATGAGGCCGCACATGAGAATACCGAGCGCCTCGATGACGTCGTGGTAGTTCATGCGCCCTGGCGGCGAAGCAGCTCCGCGAGGAACTTCCCCGTGTAGGACCCCGCGGCCTGCGCCAGGACCTCGGGCGGCCCCTCGGCCACGATCTCGCCGCCGGCCTCGCCGCCCTCGGGACCGAGGTCGACGACCCAGTCCGCCGACTTGATCACGTCGAGGTGGTGCTCGACGACCACCACCGTGTTGCCCGCCTCGACCAGCCGCTGCAGCACGGCGAGGAGCTTCCGCACGTCGTCGAGATGGAGGCCGGTCGTCGGCTCGTCGAGCAGGTAGAGGAAGTCCGTGGCCAGCCGGGCGCCGAGCTCGGCGGCGATCTTGAGCCGCTGGGCCTCCCCGCCCGAGAGCGTCGTCGCGGGCTGTCCGAGCCGCAGGTAGCCGAGGCCGACCTCCTGGAGCGCGCGGAGGCGGCGCTCGATCCCCGGGTGGGTCGCGAACAGGCCGAGCGCGTCGTCCACGGTGAGCTGCAGGACCTGGCTGATGTTGCGGCCCCGGTGGACGACCCGCAGGACCTCGGGGCCGTACCGCCGGCCCTCGCACGCCTCGCACGTGACGTAGATGTCCTCGAAGAAGTACATCTCGAGCTTCTGAAAGCCGTCCCCCTGGCACGCCTCGCAGCGCCCCCCGGGAACGTTGAAGGAGAAGGCCCCGGCCGAGAGGCCAAGGGTCCGGGCCTGGGGCTGGGCGGCGAACAGCTTGCGGATCTCGTCGAAGGCCTTGATGTAGGTGACCGGGTTCGAGCGGGGGGTCCGCCCGATCGGCTGCTGATCGATCAGCCGCACGCCTCTCAGATACTCGAGGCCCTGCAGCGCGTCGTACGCCCCGGGCGGCGCGAACTCGACCTTGAAGGCGCGGGCCACCGCGCGGTAGAGGGTGTCGTGCACGAGGGTCGACTTGCCCGAACCCGACACGCCGCTGACCACCGTCAGCGTCTGGAGCGGCACCCGGAGGGTCACCTGCTTCAGGTTGTGCTCGCGGGCGCCGGTCAGGACGAGGAAGCGCCGCGGCTCCCGACGGACGAACGGGACCGGGATCGACTCCCGGCCCGTGAGGTAGCGCGCGGTGAGCGAGCGCGTGTTCGTCCGGAACTCGTCCAGGGCGCCGGCGAACACGATCTCCCCGCCCCGCTCGCCCGAGCCGGGCCCCACCTCGACGATCCAGTCGGCGGCCTCGATGAACCCGCGGTCGTGCTCGACGATCACGACGGTGTTGCCGGCGTGGGCGAGCTCGCCGCAGAGATCGGCCAGGCGCGCGGTGTCGCGCGCGTGGAGCCCGATCGACGGCTCGTCGAGGACGTAGAGCGTGCCCACGAGCTGCGAACCGAGCTGGTTGGCGAGGTTCACCCGCTGAGCCTCCCCGCCCGCCAGGGTCCGCGTCTGGCGCCCGAGCGTGAGATAGCCGAGCCCCACCCGCACCAGGAAGGCGAACTTGGCCTGCAGCTGGCGCAGGATCTCGCGGGCGAGGGCCCGCTCGAAGTCGTCGAGCCCGAGCTCCGCCACGAAGCGCGCGGCGTCCTCGATCGTGAGCGCCAGTAGCTCGGCGATCGACAGCCCGCCCACCCGGACCGCGAGCGCCTCGGGGCGGAGACGGGTCCCCCGGCAAGCGGCGCAGGGGAACTGGGTCCGGTAGCGCGCGAGGAACACGCGGACGTGCAGCTTATAGCGGTACGCCTCGAGCTCCTCGAAGAAGCCACGGATGCCCGGGAACGCCTTGTCGCCCTCGTGGACGAGCCGGCGCTCGTCGGGCCCGAGCTCCGCCCAGGAGCGGGTGGCGTCGATCCCGCGCCGGCGGGCCGCCTTCAGGAGCTCGCGCTGGTACCACTTGCCCGACGGCGAGGTCCACGGCTCGACGGCGCCGCCGGCCAGGCTCCGTGTCGGGTCCGGGATCACGAGGGCCTCGTCGTAGCGCAGGATGTTGCCGAACCCCTTGCACTCGGGGCAGGCCCCGACCGGGTGGTTGAACGAGAAGAGCAACGGCTGCGGGCGTTCGACCGCGAGCTCGCAGGCGACGCACCGGAACTCGCGCGAGAAGACCCGCGGCCCGCCGCCGGCCACGTCGACCCAGAGGCGCCCCCCGCCCTCGAGGAACGCCATCTCCACGGAGTCGGCGATGCGCTTCCGGTGGGCGGGGTCGAGCACGACGCGATCGAGAACGACGACGACGCTCCCCGCCCGGACCGCGTCCCCGCCGCTCCGCGGCGGCGGCGCGAGGTCGACGACGGCGCCGTCGAGCCAGACCCGGGCGAACCCGCGCCGGGTGAGGTCGCTCCAGAGCCGCTCGGGCTCGGTGGCCGGCGGCACGGGGAGCGGAAACCCGATGAGGGCGCGCTCGCCCCGATGCTCGGCCAGCAGCGTGTCGACGACGCGCTCGGCCGAGTGCCAGCGGACGGGCGCGCCGCAGCGCGGGCAGTGGACCTGTCCGATCTTCGCGTAGAGCAGGCGGAGGTAGTCGTAGACCTCGGTGGCGGTCCCCACGATCGAGCGCGCCGTCCGCACCGGGTTCTTCTGCTCGAGGGCGATCGAGGGCCGGATGTGTTCGATCCGGTCCACGTCGGGCCGGTCGACGCGCTCGAGGAACAGGCGGGCGTAGGAGGAGAGGGACTCGATGTAGCGCCACTGCCCCTCGGCGAAGATCGTGTCGAACGCGAGCGACGACTTGCCGGAGCCGGAGACGCCGGTGATGACGGTCACCCGGTCGTGCGGGATGGCGAGGGAGACGTTCTTGAGGTTGTTCTGCCGCGCTCCGTCGATCCGGAGCCATGAGGGCTGCGACATCAGGCGGGTCCTCCTGAGGTGGGTAGTGTACCGGAGGCGGCGGGGGGCCGCCACCGCACGCGCGCCGGGGCGCGGACTCCCGAGTTGACAGCGGGCCGCGGCCACGGTATGGTCGACCTGCTAATGAGAATCATTCCTGAGAAGCTGCCGCCCGACATCGAGGCGCTCCGGGGACACGGGCTCCGAAACACCCGGGCGCGCCGGATCGTGCTCGAGACCGTGCGGGCCACCGACGTCCATCCCACCGCCGAGTGGGTGTTCCGGCACGTGCGGCGGAGGCTCCCCCGCGTCAGTCTCGGGACCGTCTACCGCAACCTGCGACTGCTGGTGCGCGAGGGCCTCCTCGTCGAGCGGGCCGACGCCGCCGGCGACCGCTTCGACGGCAACCTGTCCGAGCACCACCATTTCACCTGCGTGGAGTGCGGCCGGGTGTTCGACCTTCGCGAGCCGGTCCGGCGAACCGTGCACCTGCGGCTGTCGTCGCGGACCGGGTTCGAAGTGCTGCGCCATCGCATCGAGTTCTACGGTCGCTGTGCGACCTGCAGTTCACCACGGAAGAGGAGGAGAACATGGCAGGCAAGAGCCTGAAGGGAAGCAAGAGCCACACGAACCTGAAGGAAGCCTTCGCGGGGGAGTCGCAGGCGAACCGGCGCTACCTGTACTTCGCGCGGGTCGCCGACATCGAGGGCTTCCCGGACATCGCGGGGCTGTTCAAGGACACCGCCGACGCGGAGACGGGGCACGCCTTCGGCCACCTCGATTTCCTCAAGGAAGTCGGGGATCCGGTGACGAACGTGCCCTTCGGGAAGACGGAGAATAACCTCCGGTCGGCGGTCGAGGGCGAGACCTACGAGTACACCCAGATGTACCCGGGCATGGCCAAGACCGCCCGCGACGAGGGCTACCCCGAGCTGGCCGAGTGGTTCGAGACGCTCGCGAAGGCCGAGAAGTCCCACGCCGGCCGGTTCGGGAAGGGCCTCAAGCAGGTCGCCGGGAAGGAGCCGGCGGAGGCGATCTAGCCGCCGTGACGCTGGACGTTCGCGCGGCGGAGTTCTGGGAGCCGGCGAAGGTCGAGGCGGAGCTCCGCCGCGTCTACGACATCTGCGCCGGCTGCCGGCGGTGTGTGGGCCTCTGCCCGTCGTTCAAGGTGATGTTCGACCGGATCGACACCCCGGCCGTCGACGGCGACGTGGAGAAGCTCCCCGCCGCCCATCTCGGGGAAGTGGTGGATCTCTGCTACCAGTGCAAGCTCTGCTACAACCACTGTCCCTACACGCCGCCCCACCGCTGGCAGGTCGATTTCCCCCGGCTGATGCTGCGCGCGCGCGCGGCGGAGGCCCGGCGCCGGGGCGTGCGCTTCCAGGATCGGATGCTCGGCGCGACCGAGCTCGTGGGCAGGCTCGGGGCCCTGACGGCGCCGCTCTCGAACTGGGCCAACGAGCTCGCCGTCCACCGCGCCTTCGTGCAGGCGGTGGCGGGAATCCACCGGGACCGGATGCTGCCGAAGTTTCACCGCGAGACCTTCGGGAAGTGGTTCGCTCGGCGCCGCCGGGCGCCCGGCCGCGCGGACCGGTCCCCGGGGCCGGCCCCCGCCCGGGTGGCATTGTTCGCGACCTGCACCGTCGAGTACAACGCGCCGGCGATCGGGCGCGCCGCCGTTCGGGTGCTGGAGCGCAACGGCGTCGACCTGACCCTGCCCCCGCAGCGCTGCTGCGGCATGCCGTACCTCGACGGCGGCGCCATGGACGAGGCGCGGGCGCTCATCCGCGAGAACGTGAAGCACCTCGCCGCCGCCGCTCGCGACGGGCGGGAGATCGTGGCGCTCGGCCCGACCTGCGGCTACATGCTGAAGCAGGAGTATCCGTGGCTCGACGGGTCGGAGGACGCCAAGCTCGTCGCCTCTCGCACGCGCGACGTGTTCGAGCTCCTCGCGCGGCTCCGGGCCGAGGGCAAGCTCGACACGAACTTCGCTCGGCGGCCGGGCCCGATCGCGTACCACGTGCCGTGCCACCTGCGGGCGCAGAACATCGGCCTCAAGTCGGCCGAGGTGCTGGGCGCCGTCCCCGGCGCCGAGGTCACGGTCATCGAGAAGTGCTCGGCCGTCGACGGCACCTGGGGCTTCAAGCGGGAGTATTTCGAGCTGTCGCTGAAGGTCGCGAAGCCGCTCTTCGACGCGATCGGGGCGAGCGGCGCCGGCCGGATCGCGACCGACTGCCCGCTGGCGGCGCTGCAGATCACGCAGGGCACCGGACGGGTGCCGAGCCATCCCATCCAGATTCTCGCCGAGGCCTACGGGCTTGAAGCCGATTGACGTCTCGGACCTGCTGAACCTCTACGAGTACGAGCAGCAGCGGTCGGCGATGCGGGACCGCGTGATCGAGCTCAAGCGCCGCCGGCGGGTGTCGGTCGGACGCTATCTCTCGTTCGTGTTCGAGAACCGAGAGACCGTGCAGTTCCAGATCCAGGAGATGTGCCGGATCGAGCGGATCGTGGACCCGGCGCGGATCGCCGAGGAGGTGGAGGTCTACAACGCGCTCCTCCCCAAGCCCGGGGAGCTGTCCGCCACGATGCTGATCGAGATCGAGGACAAGGCGGAGATCCAGCCGGTGCTCGACAAGCTCCTCGGCGTCGACACCCGCGACTACGTCCGCATGCAGGTGGACGACGACGTCAGCGTCGGCGAGTTCGAGGCCGGCCACTCGGACGAGGAGCGGGGGAAGATCAGCGCCGTCCACTTCGTGCGCTTCCGGCTGCCGGAGCGGGCGCGCCGCGCCTTTCGCACGGCGGCCGTCTGGCTGATCGTCGATCATCCCAACGAGCGCGCGCGCGCGCAGCTGGGCGAGGCGACGAAGGCGAGCCTGGCGGAAGACCTGTGAGGCGGGTCCTGGCCGCGCTGGTGACGCTCGCGCTGGCCGGCTGCGGCGAGGGCGTCGGCGCCGCCGCCGCCGCGCGGGGTCGGACCGTCTACCTCGCGCAGTGCACGACCTGCCATGCCACCGACCCTGCCCGGCCCGGTCCGGTGGGGCCGCCCGTCAAGGGCGCCTCGCGGGCGCTCCTCGAGGCGCGGATCCTGCACGCGGGGTACCCCGCCGGCTACACGCCCAAGCGACGCTCTGCGGTCATGCCGGCGATGCCGCAGCTCGCGGCGTCGATCTCCGACCTCGCCGCCTACCTCGCGAACTGACGCGGCCCGGATGGGGCCGAGCCCGGCCGGGCCGCGGAAGGCGTGCCGGCGGCGTCAGGCGCTCTGCGGGAAGAGGAGCACGAAGAGCAGCCACAGGATCGCCGTCAGGATGAAGCCGGCCCAGAACGTCCCCGTCAGCGTCGAGAGCATCTTCTTGGTGGGTCCGGTCGTGCCGTAGAGCGCGTTGGCCTCGGCCAGCAGCACGATGATCCCGCCGATCAGCAGCATGCCGACCTTTGCGCCGCGGGTCGCGTGGTCGAAGAGCGTCAGGTGGCTCGCGCTCCCCATGAAGAACAGCATCGGGATCGAGAAGAGCGTGTTCGTGCGGGAGGCGAAGCCGGCCCGTTGCCCGCGGGCGGCTGCCTCGGGAATCGCCTGGCCGCCCTTGGCGACCTGGGTGGCGGAGGCGATCACGACCTTCTGGGCCGGCCAGATGACGAACCAGACGTTCGCCCACATGAGCGTGCCGATCGCGCCGCCGGTGAAGATGCCCCAGCCGTAGGACGTGGCAAAGAACTCGTGGACGCCGCCGAACTGGCCGACCCTGTGGCCGATGATGATCAGCCCCGTGATGAGCGTGAACATGGCACCCCACCGGAACCACCAGAGGGCGCGGCCCACGAGGCTGCCGACGATCATGCCCATGCGGACCGGCGGCTCCGCGGTGGCGAAGAACGGGGTCTGGACGAAGTTGAAGTAGTACAGCATACCGATCCAGGTGATGCCGGCGAGGAAGTGAAACCACCTCATGAAGAAGAGCCATCCGTCTGCGGTGAACAGCGCCATAGCTCGCTCCTCGGTGTGGGTTAACTACTTGTCTTCTTCCTCTTCGTCGTCCTCGAGATCGTCGAGGTCCTCGTCCTCGTCCTCCAGTTCGTCGTCGCCCGGATCGTCCTCCTCGAGTTCGTCGTCATCGTCCACGTCGTCGTCCTCCTCGTCGTCCTCCTCCTCGTTCTCGTCGTCGGCGACATCCTCGACCTGGTCGTCGTCCCCGACGTCGTCTATTTCGATGGGCCCGCCCTCGTCCTCGTCTTTCACCCTGCGATCCTCCCGGTGCTTTATCAGATTTCTTCGCTTGGCTTGAGTTAAGTCGGGGAATAATGAGTGTTTGGTTTGGCGGGATTATAGCAAACGGCCTTTTTCTGTCTATTTCGAAATTGGCGGTGTCGCGAGCCGCCGTCAAGGCGGAGGGCCGGGAAACCTTCATGGAAAACGGCGCCGCCCGCGGGCATTCCGCTCGATGCGTGCGCGACGGGGGGCCCGTGAGGCGCGTGAGCCTCTTGGCCTTCGTCTCGACAGGCGCCTCCGGGTCGTGGAGAACGAGCGAGGTCGTCGGCATCGTGAGGATCGCGACGTGCGGCTTGCGACGCTCTCATCCCGCGGTCTATGACCTTCGACTGGATCCTTGACCTCCCTGGATCACGGGATCCTCCGGCGAGATCATGCGTCGCGATGCGCTTGCCATCACGTCGGACACCTCGATGACGAGGGCCGCCCGCCTCATGCAGGAGCACAACAGGGGCGTGATGGCAGCTTTCGCCGCGCGAACGGCTCGCCGACTGCGATCCGCATCCGCCCGCCGGTCCCTCGGCGCTTCACGTGGGCCGCATGCGGGCCTCGCTCTGGCGCCGGCGCTCCGGGACATCTCTCCGACGACCGCCGCTGCTCTGGCATCGGCAACACGGTTCGGGGCGGAAGGCTCCGAGTACACGGCGATGTCCGTCTCCGGCCCCGGGCCGCGCGGCAGATTCGACCGCCGCGACATCCCGGAAGAGCGCGACCCCGGGAGGCCGCCCGGCGTGTGGCGACCGCCGAGGGCATATTTTCGGGCACACTCGGCCCCTGTGCGATAGAATCCCTGTCCGTAAGCCCCTGATCTCTCGGCACTTGGCGGTGTAGCTCAGTGGCAGAGCAGGGGTCTCATAAGCCCCGTGTCGGAGGTTCAATTCCTCCCACCGCCACCAACCTTCTCAAGGACTTCCGAGACCGTTTCTTCTGGCTACTGCTCGATTGTCACCGAGATTGTAACCGTCCGACTCACCGGCTGCGCTGAGCCAGCTTCCGCCACGGCATCGCCCTCGACCTGTCCGTCGGCGAGCCGATCGGCGGCTTCGTCGGTGACGAGCGCAAGATCAAGCAGGTGCTCCTCAACCTCCTCTCGAACGCGGTGAAATTCACGCCAGAAACCGGACGGGTTCGGCTGGAGGCCGCGCTGAGAGATGGGACGGTTGAAATCTCCGTGAGCGACACCGGTATCGGGATCGCCCGCGAAGACCAAGGGGCCATCTTCGAGGAATTCCGCCAGGTCGGCGCCAAGGCCTCGCGCAAGCACGAGGGCACGGGGCTCGGGCTGACGCTCGCCAGGAAGTTCGTGGAGCTGCACGGGGCGCAGATCTGGGTCCAGAGCGAGGTGGGCAAAGGCTCTATCTTCACCTTCACGCTCCCGGTGAGGCCATGGCCGGCGAGCTGATCCTTATCGTTGAGGACAACGCGAGGAGCCGGAAGCTCGCGCGCGACGTGCTGGAGTTCAAGGGCTACTACACGGTCGAGACGGAGACGGGCGATGAGGCCCTCCAGCTTGCTCGCACCCCGCACCCGTGTCGCCGAGATCGTCGATTACGTAGAGACTGGGCCTTCAACTCCAACAAATGCTCCGCCGTCTTCTGCGCGTATGCGGTCCGTGCTCGACGTCCGCGGTTTGACGTCTGCCCGGAAGCATCGACTCGTCCTCGCGGCCCGCTTCCCCCGGCGTCCCGCCGCCTAAAGGCGTAGACTACCGGCTGGAAGGGGCCGCGCGGGCGCGAAGCTGAACCGGGGCATGGAGGGAGGGTCGCCATGAAGTTCGGGATCGACTACTTTCCCGACGCCCAGCCGGAACGCGTATCCGGCCGGAAATATTTCGAGGATGTCCTGGACCTTGCCGAGGACGCGGACGAGCTGGGCTACGACAGCGTGAAAATCGTCGAGCACTACTTCACGTCCTACGGCGGCTACAGCCCGGACCCCTGCCTCTTCCTCGCCGCGTGCAGCCAGCGCGCACGACGGATGCGGATGGTCACGGGCGCGGTGCTGCCCGTCTTCAATCACCCGCTGAAGCTGGCCGGACAGCTCACGATGCTGGACGCCATCAGCGGCGGCCGTCTCGATGTGGGCGTCGCGCGAGCGTTCCTCCCCTACGAGTTCGACGCCTTCGGCGTGTCGATGGAAGAGAGCCGGGCACGCTTCGAGGAGGGGATCGAGGCGCTGCGAAGGCTCTGGACGGAGGAAAACGTCACGTTCGAGGGGAAGTTCCACCGCTTCAAGAACGTCACCTCACTCCCGCGTCCGACCCAGACGCCGCATCCCCCCCTCTGGGTTGCCGCGGTGGTGAGCCCCGAGTCCTTCGTGTGGACGGGAGAGCGTGGCTACAACATGATGGTGGTGCCGTACCTCGGGGAACACCACGAGCTGGCCGAGAAGCTCCAGCTCTATCGCCAGGCGTATCGGGACCACGGGCACGAGGCGAGCCGCGGGCCCGGCGACGTAATGATGATCCTCCACCTCTACGTGGCGCCAACACGGAAGGAGGCGCGGGAGGAATGCCGCCCCTACATGGAGCAGTACCTCCGGAACTTCCGGGCCTCCGCGAAGTCGTGGACAGGCCGGCAGTCGGGACAGTACAAGCAGTACTCGGCGCTCGAGCAGATGCTCAACGACATTTCCTACGAGCGGGTACTCGTCGAGACCCGGGCGATCATCGGAGACCCCGAAGATGTAGCGAAGCAGCTCACGTACATCCGTGAAACGTTCGGGGAGGTCTATCCGAGTTTCCAGATTAACTTCGGCATGATGGAAAAGGCGAAGGCGCGCCGGAGCATCGAGCTGTTCGCTCGGCACGTCATGCCGCGGTTTCGCTGAGAGAGGCGGATCCTGTGGAAGCGAGCGCCCCCGCGACGCCGGCGCCGACCGAGGAGCTACAGGCGTTCTATCGGACCCTCGAACGCAGCCACCTGGTCGCGCTCTGGAACGTCGCCACCGACCTCTTGCCGACGGAGCCGCGAGGCCGCGCGATAGCGCATCTCTGGCGGTGGGACACGCTCCTGCCCCTCG
>Ga0209056_10000851_pt1 | contig 33781 bp, 26 predicted proteins | sample GraSoiAngelo_114_FD_185876 | JGI IMG/M metagenome (GOLD analysis project Ga0209056, IMG submission 185876) | Grasslands soil microbial communities from the Angelo Coastal Reserve, California, USA - 14_0903_13_40cm (SPAdes) (version 2) | ecosystem: Environmental > Terrestrial > Soil > Grasslands... | reverse complement strand
CCACGCGGCGTCACTCCGTCAGGCTTTCGCCCATTGCGGAAAATTCCCCACTGCTGCCTCCCGTAGGAGTCGGGGCCGTGTCTCAGTCCCCGTGTGGCTGGTCGTCCTCTCAGACCAGCTACCCGTCATCGCCTTGGTGAGCCGTTACCTCGCCAACTAGCTGATAGGCCGCGAGCCCCTCCTTGAGCGGCAGCTTGCGCCACCTTTCCTCTCCCGATCTTGTGACCTGGAGAACGTATCCAGTATTAGCCCCCCTTTCGAGGGGGTATCCCGGTCTCGAGGGCAGGTTACCCACGTGTTACTCACCCGTCCGCCACTCGAACCGCGACATGATTGCTCACGCCACGATCCTCGTTCGACTTGCATGTGTTAAGTACGCCGCCAGCGTTCGCTCTGAGCCAGGATCAAACTCGCCAAGAAAGCTGAGTTCGTGAACCTGGTCCTCATAGCCCAACTGATCAACTGCCGAAGCAGTCGCTCGGTCGAGCGCAAGGCTCTATAGAACGGATGGTGCTCACACCATTTTCGGTGAGCTCGTAGCATATGCGATTTTCAAAGAACCTACGGTCAGCCTGATTGACGCGACCGTTGCGACCTACTCGCGTAAAGGCTCGCCCCATACCTGTGGGGCGAAATCCGATACTACCGATCCGCCCCTATCCTGTCAAGCCTTCTTTGCCGACTCGAGGAGCACCCGCTTGTACCGTCGCTTGCCGACGCGGATCAGATAGCCCCGGCCCGGCGCCAGGCGGTGGTCGAGGTCGGTGACCCGCTCGCCGTCGACGTCCACGGCGCCCTGCTGGATGAGGCGCCGAGCCTCGGAGGCCGACGGCGCCAGGCTCGCCTGCTTCAACACCCACCAGAGGAGTCGGCTCTCGGCCTGCGACCGCTCGGTTCCCGCCCGCTCCTCTCCGCCCTTCGGATCGACTCGAACTTCCTCAATCGTCTCGGGCACTTGCCGGTGCTGGACTTCGCGCACGAACTTCGCCTCGGCGAGGGCCGCCGCCTCCTCGCCGTGGTAGTGGGCCGCAAGCACACGGGCAAGCCGCATCTTGGCGTCTCGGGGATGCCCGGCCTTCAACCCGTCGATCTCGGTCGCCGGCAGCCGGGTCAGCAGCTCGAAGTAGCGCCACATCAGGTCGTCGGAGATCGACATGATCTTGCCGTAGATCGCCTCGGCGGGCTCGCTGATGCCCACGTAGTTGCCGAGGCTCTTCGACATCTTCTGGACGCCGTCGAGGCCCTCCAGGATCGGCACGGTCACCGCGATCTGGGGCTCCTGGCCGTGCGCCCGCTGCAGGTCCCGTCCGAGCAGAAGGTTGAACGTCTGGTCGGTGCCGCCGAGCTCGACGTCGGCCCCCAGCGCGACCGAGTCGTAGGCCTGAGCGAGCGGGTAGAGGAACTCGTGGAGGCTGATGGGCCGGCCGCTCGCGTAGCGCGCGGCGAAGTCCTCGCGCTGGAGCATCTGCGCCACCGTCACGTGCGCGGTCTCGCGGATAATATCCGCGAAGGAGAGCGGGGAGAGCCAGGTCGCGTTGAACTCGACGCGCGCGCGGCTCATGTCGAGCACCCGGCCGAGCTGGGCGCGGTAGGTCTCGGCGTTTTCCCTGATCTCGTCGCGCGAGAGCTGCTTGCGCGTCTCGGAGCGGCCGGTGGGGTCGCCGATCATCCCCGTGAAGTCGCCGATGATGATGATGATCTCGTGGCCGAGCTCCTGGAAGTCGCGCAGCTTCTGCAGCACGACCGTGTGCCCGAGGTGGAGATCGGGGGCGGTGGGGTCGAGCCCGAGCTTGACCTTGAGCCGGCCGCCACGCTCGAGCTTCGTGCGGAGCTCCGACTCGACGATGATCTCCGCGGTGCCGCGACGGATGCGCGCGAGCTGCTCGCCGACAGACGCGAACGAAGGCGGTGTCACATCCGCGGCAGTATAATCGAAAGGGTATGCCAGAAGCAAAACCGCCAGGTCGCCGCCGGCTCCGGCGGCTTGCCCTGATCGTCGGCCTCGCCCTCCTCGTCGTGGTCTCCACCGGCGCCGCGGCGGTGCTGTGGGCCTTCACGGTTCTGCACCGGTCGCTGCCGTCGGTCACCGCGCTCGAGACGATCCAGCCGCTCCAGGGCACGCAGGTCTTCGACGAGAACGACGAGTCGATCAGCGAATACCAGGTCGAGCGGCGCATCTTCATGCCCCTGCCGTCGATCCCGCGCGCGCTGCGCGACGCGCTGATCGCGACCGAGGACAAGCGCTTCTACTCCCACTTCGGCCTGGACCCGATCGGTATCCTGCGCGCGCTCTACCAGAACTACCGGCGCGGACGGTTCGCCGAGGGCGGCAGCACGATCACGCAGCAACTCACGAAGGTCCTGTTCCTCACCCCGGACAAGAGCCTCGAGCGCAAGCTGAAGGAGGCCGTGCTCGCGCTCGAGCTGGAGCGTCGGTACTCCAAGGATCGCATCCTCGAGATGTACCTGAACCAGGTCTACTTCGGCCAGGGCGCCTACGGGGTCGAGGCGGCGGCGCGCACCTACTTCGGCAAGCCGGTCTCGGATCTGGACCTGGGCGAGGCGGCGCTGCTGGCGGGGCTGCCCCGCGCGCCGTCCGCCTACTCCCCGTTCGACCATCCCGCGGCGGCCAAGCGACGACGGGAAGTCGTGCTGAACCGAATGGTGGACGCGGGACTCCTGAAGCCGGCGGACGCCAAGCGGATCGCCGCGTCGGACCTCGGGCTGCTCCCCCCCGAGCGGCGCCGCACGAGCGGCCAGTATTTCCTCGACTACGTGCAGCAGGCGCTCGAAGCGCGGTTCGGCGCCGACATGGTCTTCAAGGGCGGGCTCCACGCCTACACGAGCCTCAGCCCCTCGATGCAGCTCCTGGCCGAGCAGTCGCTCCGGGACGGGCTCCGGGCGGTCGAGGCGCGCTCGAGTGGGCCCGGCACCGATCACCCCGAGGGGGCGATCCTCACGATCGATCCGCAGACCGGCTACATCAAGGCCATGGTGGGCGGCTTCGACTTCTTCCGCAGCGAGTTCAACCGGGCGGTGGCGGCGCGGCGCCAGCCGGGCTCGGCGTTCAAGCCGTTCGTCTACGTGGCGGCGGTCGAGGCGGGCTTCACCCCGGCGACGGTCATCGACGACTCGCCCGTCACGTATCCCCTCGGTCGGAACGGGAAACCCTGGAAGCCCGACAACTACGACCGGAAGTTTCGCGGCCCCACCACGCTCCAGCAGGCGGTCGAGGAATCGATCAACGTGGTCACCGTCAAGCTCCAGGAACGGATCGGCGTCGACCGCACCATCCGGGTCGCGCGGCGGGTGGGCATCTCGAGCCCGCTCAACGCCGACCTGACCCTGGCCCTCGGGACCTCGGACCTGTCCCTCCTCGAGCTGACCTCCGCCTACAGCGCCCTCGCGAACCAAGGGGTGTGGGTGGAGCCGACGGCGATCCGCTACGTCACCGACGCGCAGGGCAAGCTTCTCTTCGAGGGCGTGCCCCAGGGCACGGAGGCGATGGCGCCGGCGGTTGCCTACGTGATCACGCACATGCTCGAGGGCGTCGTCGAGCGCGGCACCGGGCAGGGCGCGAACGTGCTCGGCCGGGCCATCGCCGCCAAGACGGGCACCAGCAACGACTACTCGAACGCGTGGTTCATCGGGTTCACGCCGCACGTCGTGACCGGCGTCTGGGTCGGCTACGATCGGCCGCGGAGCCTCGGCCGGGAGGAGACCGGCTCGCGCGTCGCGGTGCCGATCTGGACGTCCTACATGAGCAAGGTGCTCACGCACACCGCCAAGGAGGATTTCCCGGTGCCGGACGGCGTGACGGTCGTCCTGGTGGACGAGGACCCGTCAGGCGAGTGTCTCCGTCCCGTGCCGATGGCGTTCCTCATCGGGACCGAGCCCGCCGTGACGTGCGCGGGCCTCGGTCAGCGGCGCGAGCGGTCGCCCCAGGCGCAGGCGGGCGCAGGCCTGGGCGCGGGCACGCTCCCGCACCCGCAGACTCCCTAGCCCGATCCCTCCGCCCGCGCCGACCCCGCCGCCACGCGCTCCCACGGGTCGCCCTCGAAGAGTCGCCCCAGCACGGCTTCGAGCGTGTCGATCGGCACGCGGATCTGCTCCATCGAATCACGGTCGCGGATCGTGACCTTCTGGTCGCCCGCCTCCGCCTTGGCGGGGTCGCCGACGGTCTGGACATCGACGGTGACCCCGTAGGGGGTGCCGACCTCGTCCTGCCGGCGGTAGAGCCGGCCGATCGCTGCCGTGTCGTCGTAGACCGTCACCCACCGACGGGCGAGTCGGCTGCGGAGCGCGTGCGCGGTCTCCACGATCTCGGGCCGCTTCTTGAGGAGCGGCAGCACCGCGATCTTGATCGGCGCCAGCTCCCGGTGGAAGCGCAGCACGACCCGCTTCTCGCCGCGCACCTCCTCCTCGCGGTACGCGTCGACCAGGAACGCGAGGAGACTGCGGTCGGCGCCCGCCGAGGGCTCGATCACGTAGGGGACGACGTGCGTCTTTCGCTCCTCGTCGAAGTACGTGAGCGACTTGCCGCTCCACTCGGCGTGCTGCTTCAGGTCGTAGTCGGTGCGGTTCGCGATCCCCTCGAGCTCGCTCCAGCCGATGGGGAAGTGATACTCGATGTCGGCGGTCCGCTTGGCGTAGTGGGCGAGCTCGTCCTTCTCGTGTTCGCGCAGCCGCAGATTCTCGGGCCGCAGGCCGTACCGGCGGTACCAGGCCAGGCGGTCCTCGATCCAGCGCTCGTGCCACGCCTCGTCGGCCGGCCGGCCGCCGATCGTGTCGTTGGGGTTGACGAAGTACTCGATCTCCATCTGCTCGAACTCGCGGGTCCGGAAGATGAAGTTGCCGGGGGTGATCTCGTTCCGGAAGCTCTTTCCGATCTGGGCGACGCCGAACGGAAGCTTCAGGCGCATCGACTGGAGCACGTTGTCGAAGTTGACGAAGATCCCCTGGGCCGTCTCCGGCCGCAGGTAGGTGACCGCCGCCTCGTCCTCCACCGGCCCCATGAAGGTCTTGAACATCAGGTTGAACTGTCGCGGCTCGGTCAGCTCGCCCTTGCCGCAGGCGGGACAGAGGGTCCGTCGCGCGCCGCAGTGCAGGCAGGGCTCTCCCGCCGGCACCTCGAACTTGTTGCCCTTCGTGGCCGGACAGTAGTGCACCCAGGGCGCGTCATCGAGGGTGTCCGCGCGGAAGCGCCGCTGGCAGGCGCGGCAGTCGACCATGGGATCGGTGAAGTGGTCGAGGTGGCCGCTCGCCTTCCAGACCCGCGGGTGCATCAGGATCGACGCGTCCAGCCCGACCATGTCCGGCCGGAGCTGCACGTTGTCGCGCCACCAGGCCCGCTTGACGTTGTTCTTCAGCTCGACGCCGAGCGGCCCGTAATCCCAGCAGGAGCCCAGGCCGCCGTAGATCTCGCTGGACTGGAAGATGAAGCCGCGGCGCTTGCACAGCGAGACGATCAACTCCATGTTCATGGTCGCCCTCCGGGCGTGAGCCGCTGCAGCTCGCGTAGAAACGTCCGGGTCCGCGTCGGCTGGCCGATCAGTCGAGAGACGTGCGCATCGAGGACCGAGGCCAGCTCGCGTTCGAGGCCCGGGAGCGGCGTCGCCAGCGCCTCGTCCCAGGAGAGCGTCCGCAGCCGGTCGAGCGCGCCGACGGCCGCGGCCGAGATCGGCAGCGCGGCCGACGCCTCCCGCGCGCAGGCGGCGCAGGCCAGCCCGCCGCCGTCGAGGTCGAGGTGCGCCTGCGGAAACGGGTACGACCGGTGACAGCCGACGCAGACGTCGAGGCGGGGCCGGTGGCCGAGCGCTTCGACGCCCCGGACGCCGAAGCAGAGGGCGGCGCGGGCGGGCCGCCCCGATGTCTCGACGGCGCGCAGGCCGCGCACCAGGAGGCCGTACAGGGCACGGTGGCGGTCCTGCTCGGCGGTGAGCCGGGCCACGCACTCGACGATCCACGACGCGTGGCCGAACCGGTCGAGATCGTCGCGGACCCGGCTGAACGGATGCACGATGTCGAAGTGGTCGATGCGGAGCAGGTCGCTCTTGCCGGTGTCGAAGAACACGAGTTCCCCGAGCGTGAAGAGCTCGAGCGCGCCGCCGAACCGCGACCGCGGCCGTCGGGCCGCGCGCGCGACCCCGTGGATCTTGCCGAACCGCCGCGAGTAGAACGTCACGAGGCGGTCGCTCTCCCCGAGCCCGCGCCGACCGATCACGACCGCCTGGGTCTTCTCCAGCCCCATGTCAGGAGGTCAGGAGGAAGCCGAACTCGCGGAGCGCGCGCGCGTCCTTGCGCCACGCCCGCCGGACCGAAACCGAGAGGGCGAGGAACACCTTGACGCCGAAGAAGGCCTCGAGGGCGCGGCGCGCCGCGGTGCCGATCCGCTTGAGCTGCGAGCCGCCGCGTCCGATCATGATGGCCTTCTGCGACTCTTGCTCGACGAAGATCGACGCGCGGATGTAGAGGCACACGGGCTCCGCGCGCTCGACCAGCTCTTCCACGCGGACCGCCGTCGCGTACGGGATCTCTTGCCGGGTGAGGTGGAAGACCTGCTCCCGGATCACCTCCGCGACGTAGAACGTCTCGGGCTCCGCGGTCAGGCGGTCGGTGGGGAAGTACGCGGGGTGCTCGGGCAGCAGCTCCAGGATCAGCTCCAGCACGCGGTCGCAGTTCGTGCCCGCGAGCGCCGAGACGGGCAGGATCTCTCGGAACTTGTGGGTGGCTCGCCAGGTCTCGATGAGCGGCAGCAGGCGGGTCTTCGGCCGCACAAGGTCCACCTTGTTCAGGCAGCAGAACACGGGGCCCGGCAGCCTCTCGAGCAGCTCGACGGCCTCGGCGTCGGGACCCCGCTCCGCCGACGCGTCCACGACCAGGCAGACCGCGTCCACGTCCTCGAGCGCGCGCTCCACGATCTTCGTCATGAACTGGCCGAGCAGGCCCGGACGCCGCTCCCATCCAGGGGTGTCGGCGAAGACGATCTGCGCGTCCGCGGAGTTCCGGATCCCCGTGATGCGGTTCCGCGTCGTGTGCGGCCGGGTCGACACGATCGCGAGCTTCTCGCCGCAGAGCCGGTTGAGCAGCGTGGACTTGCCCGCATTCGGCCGGCCGACCAGCGAGACGAACCCGGCGCGAAACGGAGTCCTCACCGGGACAGGAGGCCGGTCCACAGTCGGTCCGGAACCGGCGGGCGACCGCTTCTCAGGATCTCGCGCTCGCGCTCGTGCATGAGTCGGGCCTCGCGGGGCTCTCGATCATCATACCCGACCAGGTGGAGCACGCCATGGGTCACCAGGAGATCCAGCTCGAGCGCGACCGGCACCCGGAGACGCCGGGCCTGCCGCCGGGCGCTCTCGGCGGAGACGATGACCTGGCCGAGCACCGGCGGGTCGAGCGGGAAGGCCAGCACGTCCGTCCGGCGGCGGACCCCGCGGAACCGTGCGTTCAACCGCCGGATCTCGGCGTCGCCGACGAGCGTGAGGTGCAGCTCCCGGTCCGGGCGCCCGACGGCCGTCACCGCGCGCGCGGCGGCGCGGAGAACCCGGTGGCGGGAAATCCTGACCGCGCGCTGCCGGTTGGTCAGCGACACCATGTGGGCGCCGACGGTCAGCTCTCGGCGGCCGGGGCGCCGCCTCTCGGGTCACTCGCCTCGCCGCCGGCCGCCGCTCGCGGTGCCCGTCGGTCGCCCGGCCCGCCACCGGCCGCCCCCCGGCCGCCGGCCTCGTACATCTCGTAGGCGCGGACGATGGCGGACACCAGCCGGTGGCGCACGACGTCCCGCTCGTCGAAGTACACGAACCCGATCCCGGGCACGCCCTTGAGGATCGACTGGATCTCGATCAGGCCGGACGACTTCGACGACGGCAGGTCGACCTGGGTGATGTCCCCGGTCACGACCATCTTCGAGCTGAACCCGAGCCGGGTGAGGAACATCTTCATCTGCTCGGTGGTGGCGTTCTGCGCCTCGTCGAGGATGATGAAGGCATCGTTGAGCGTACGGCCGCGCATGTAGGCGAGGGGGGCGATCTCGATCGCGCCCTTTTCGGTGAGGGCCTGGACCTTCTCCGAGTCGAACATGTCGTAGAGCGCGTCGTAGAGCGGCCGCAGGTAGGGATGCACCTTCTCGTAGAGGTCGCCCGGCAGGAACCCGAGCCGCTCGCCGGCCTCCACCGCGGGCCGCGTGAGGACGATCCGCGTCACCGACCGCCGGAGGAGCGCCGACACGGCCATCGCCACCCCGAGATAGCTCTTGCCGGTCCCGGCCGGGCCGATCGCGAAGACCAGATCGTTCTTCCGCACCGACTCCAGGTAGCGTCGCTGGTTCACGCTCTTCGGCGCGATCAGCTTCTTGCGGCCCGGAATCACGATGGCGTCGGAGAAGATCGACTTCAGGTCGGCCTGGTCGTCGTCGGCGAGGATCCGGAGCGCGGCCCGCACCTCGGCGCCGTGGACGGCGGTCCCCGCCCGCACAAGCTCGGCGAGCTGGACGAGCATCCGCTCCGCCTTGGCGACCTGGCCGCCGTCGCCCTTCACGACCATCTCGTGGCCGCGCGCGACGATCTGGACGTCCAGCTCTGCCTCCAGGGTCCGGAGATGGTCGTCGTTGCGGCCGAGCAGCGGCAGGAGATCGACGTCGGGGGCAAGCGCGATGCGCCGGGTGACCGTGGTCGCCTCTTTCATCCCTCGCCGGGCCCCGCTCCCCGTCCGCACTGTCCCCCCTCGACGCGCGTCGGTACCGCCCGCCCGGGGGCCGCCCGATCGGCCACCATGCCGGCGGTGACCGCGGAGCCGCTCACGACCGGCCCTTCTCGACGTCGATCACCCGGATCCCGAGGTCGCGGAGCAACACGGGCGGGACCGGGGACGGCGCATCCGTCATGGGGTCAGTGCCCTTCTGGGTCTTCGGGAAGGCGATGACGTCACGGATCGAGTCGACGCCGGCCAGGATCGCGACGAGCCGGTCCAGCCCCAACGCGACGCCCCCCATCGGGGGCGCCCCGAACTCGAGGGCGTCGAGCAGGAACCCGAACTTCGCGCGGGCCTCCGCCTTCCCGATGCCGAGCAGTTCGAAGACCTTCTGCTGGATCGGCTGTTGATGGATGCGGATCGAGCCCCCGCCGATCTCCTGGCCGTTCAGGACGAGGTCATACGCCTTGGCCAGCGCGCGACCGGGATCGGATTCCATCAGCGCCACGTCCTCGTCGCGGGGTGCCGTGAACGGATGGTGCATCGAGTCCCAGCGCTTCCCGTCGGCGTTGTATTCGAAGAGCGGGAAGTCGACGACCCACGTGAGCGCCGTCTGGTCGGCCGGGACCAGGCCGTGGCGCTGGGCGAGCTCCACTCGGAGGCGGCCCAGCACGGCGGCGGCGAGAGGCATGGCGTCGCCGACCAGCAGGAGCAGATCCCCGGCGCCCGCGCCCAGCCGGCCGAGGAGCACCTCGCGGACCGGCTCGAGGAAGCGGGCGACTGGCGACTGGAGCCCCTCCGGGGTCACCTTCACCCAGATGAGGCCCTTGGCGCCGAGGCTCTTCGCCAGCGCCGTCAGATCGTCGGCTTCCTTGCGAGAGAGCCCGCCCGCCCCGGGCAGGCGGAGGCCTTTCACCGCGCCGCCGGTCCCCGCCACCTGGGCCAGGGCCTGGAACTCGCCGCCGCGGAAGAGCTCGGTCAGGTCGACGAGCTCGAGCCCGAAGCGCAGGTCGGGCTTGTCGGATCCGAACCGCGCGATCGCCTCGGCGTACGTCAGGCGCGGGAACGGCGCCGCCAGCTCGACGCCCCGGACCTCGCGGAAGACCGCCACGATCAGGCCCTCGATCAGCGGCAGGAGATCGTCACGGTCGAGGAAGGCGGTCTCGACGTCGATCTGCGTGAACTCCGGCTGGCGGTCCTTCCGGAAGTCCTCGTCCCGGAAGCACCGCGCGATCTGGAAATAGCGCTCGAACCCCGCCACCATCAGCAGCTGCTTGAAGAGCTGCGGCGACTGCGGGAGCGCGTAGAAACTCCCGGGGGAGAGCCGGCTGGGCACGAGAAAGTCACGGGCCCCTTCCGGCGTCTGGCGGGTGAGGATCGGGGTTTCCACCTCGATGAAACCCTGGCCGTGGAGGTAGCCCCGCACGGAGCGCGTGACGGCGTCCCGCAGGCGGAAGTTCCGGAACAGAGGGGGGCGGCGGAGGTCGATGTACCGGTACTTGAGCCGTACCAGCTCGTCGACGTCGCCCTCGTCCTCGATCGGGAACGGCAACGGCCGCGCCTCGTTGAGGATCCTGAGCTCCCGGACCTGAACCTCGATCTCCCCGGTGGGCAGCCGCGGGTTTTCGGTGCCGGCCGGGCGGCGGGCGACGACACCCCGCACGGCGAGCACGAACTCGCTTCGCACACCCTCGGCGCGCGCGTGCGCGGCGCCCGCCTCGGCCGGGTTGAACACGCACTGGGTCACCCCGTCCCGGTCGCGGAGGTCGACGAAGATGAGCCCCCCGTGGTCCCGGCGCCGGAAGGCCCATCCCATCAGCGTGACCGGCCGGTCCGCGTCCGTGCCGCGCAGCTCGCCGCAGGTGTGGGTCCGCTTCCAGCCGCCGAGGGGCTCCGTCACGACCGGCTCCTCTCGACCTCGAATCGCCGAGCGAGCTCGCGCGCCAGCTCCGGGAGCGCGACCGTGTGCTGGGCGCCCGACGCCATGTCGCGCAGGACCGCCTCGCCGCGCGCGAGCTCCGTCTCCCCGACGATCACGGCCCACGCGGCGCCCAGTCGGTTGGCGCGCTCGAGCTCGCTCCGGAGCTTGCGGTCGCCGTAGCCGAGCTCGACGGTCACCGCGCTCGCCCGCGCCGCCGTCGCGACCGGCAGGAGCGCCTTGAGCGCCGCGGCGCCCAGGGGGATCAGGAACGCAAACGGCTTGCGTCCCTCGCGGCCCTCCGCCGGCGCCGGGAGGAGCAAGACGACCCGCTCGATGCCGATCGCGAACCCGATCCCGGGGTCGGGCGGGCCGCCGAGCAGCTCGATGAGGCCGTCGTAGCGGCCGCCGCCGGCGACGGCATTCTGGGCGCCGAGCTCGACCGTCGTCAGCTCGAAGGTCGTCCGGACGTAGTAGTCCAACCCTCGCACGAGGCGGTGGTTCAGCACGTACGGGACCGCCATCGCGTCCAGATATTCGCGCACGTCGGCGAAGTGGCGCCGACAGTCGTCGCAGAGCGCCTCCTGCACCGACGGCGCCGCGTCCAGCACCCGCCGGCAGGCCGGGTTCTTGCAGTCGAGGACACGCAGAGGATTCCGCTCCATCCGCTCGCGACACTCCGCGCACAGCGCCGCCGCGTGTGCGCGCAGGTACTCGAGGAGCCGCTCCCGGTAGACGGGACGGCACTTCGCGTCGCCGAGCGAGTTGAGCTGGAGCTCGAGGCGTCCCGCGAGCTCGAGGGCCCGGAAGAACTCGACCAGCATCCCGATCACCTGGGCGTCGAGCGCCGGGTGCTCGTCGCCGAGGGCCTCGACGTTGAGCTGGTGGAACTGCCGGTACCGGCCGGCCTGCGGGCGCTCGTACCGGAACATCGGGCCCATCGTGTAGAGCCGCACGGGCTTGGGCTGCACGTGGAGGCCGTGCTCGATGTACGCGCGCAAGAGGGACGCCGTCGCCTCGGGACGGAGCGTCACCGCCTCGCCGGCACGATCCAGGAAGGTGTACATCTCCTTCTGGACGATGTCGGTGACCTCGCCGATGCCGCGCGCGAAGAGCTCCGTTCGCTCGAAGATCGGCAGGCGGATCTCCTCGTACCCGTACGCCTCGAACACGCGCCGGGCCGTCCGCTCGACGCGTTCCCACTTCGCCGCCTCCGCGGGCAGGATGTCGTGAACGCCCCGCACCGCGCGAATCACTCGGCCGGACCCCGCATCAGTCTCCGCGGCTCCCCCTGGCTCGCGTCATCGGGCGGCTCGCTCCGCCGGGAAGGTCGGCGTCAGCGCACGGACCCAGCGGAGGTCTCCGCTCCGCACCGAGCGCGGAGCCCGCGCGGACGGCGACGGCGGAGCACAGGAGGCTCGCGGCCTTTCCGAGCTCCCCGTCACGCGTGGTGAGGGTCGGGGCTTCGACGAGCGCGGGGTCGGGCACGCTGGAGATCTGGCCCGGAGAGGACCGGCTCAGCGGTCGTCACTCCGGGGTCGTCATGATGATCTGACTCTCTCCGGAGATCTGCAAGAGGCCGCCGAGGTGGACGACGCACGCGATGAGGGTCGGCGGCTCCTTGTCCTCGCCCCGGATCGCGCCGAGCCCGGTGATCACACCCTCGAAGCCCGAATTCACCTGCTGGAAGCGCACCCCCGCGGGCCCCCGGAAGATCACCCCCAGCATCCCCGGGAGCTGGTTCTGCGGGACCACGACCTCGTCGACGCCGTCGCCGTCGAGGTCGACCGCCAGCGGCGTCGGCTGCATGCTGTAGAAGGTGCTGATGCCGTCCCTGATCACGTACCGGGTGTGCTGGAGCTTCAGATAGCCGCCGTCCCCAACCGGAGACGTCGACCGCCAGATCTCCTCCGGGCCGGAGGTGATCCGCAGCCGGTCATAGCCGTCGATGTAGACGAGCGCTCGCGAATGCGACTCCTTGCCCAGGATGTTCGCCGTCGTGACGCCAGTCGCCCGGAAGCTCTCGGGCACCGGTACGTAACCGAGGCTCGCCAGCTCCCCGTTCTTCACCGTCACCCGCTCGACCTTGCGGGCCGCGAAGAAGGTCTCGGGGCTGTAGTACTGTGACCAGAGCGTCTGCTTCAACCCGGTCCCGGTCTCGTCGAGCGCGACCAGGAAGGAGTGAATGTCCTGGACGAGGATCTTCGGCGCGCCGTTCTGGACGCCCAGGATCACCGCGTTGATTCCGAGCTTCGCGTCGTACCGGTTGACGACGATCTCGGGGACCCCGTCGCCGTCGAGATCGACGAGGTAGACGCCGAACACCCGACCGACGCGGTAGCCCCTATAGGTCCACTCCGCCACGAGCTCCCGATTCACCACGCGGTAGAGGTAGACCGTGTCGCCGTCGGAGATCAGCAGGCGCGGGATGCCGTCCTTCGGCACGCCCATGTCGAAGGCGACGACGGGGAACCCGAACCGCGCGACCTCTTTGAGCGGAATCGCCGACTCGCCGCTCGAGTACGCCCCGGCCTCCAGGTCACCCCCGAGGAGCCGGGCCAGGAGCGAGCGCGGCCTCCGCTCCGGCGTCACGCGGGCCTGCTCGGACGCGGAAAACTGTCCCGGGGTCTTCGGCTTGATCGACGGCGGAACGAAGAACGCCGTCGTGATCGCCGGCTCCGGACGCGGCGGCGAGAAGAGGCGCACCTCCATGAACGGCTTGCGCTCGACCGTCTTGAAGAGCACCGCGAGGATGCTCTCCGCCCGGAACTGGGCCGCGGCCTCGCTCACGCGCTCGCCGCGGAGAAAGGCGTCGGGCGTGATCCCCTGCTGGGCGAGCCAGACCGAAATCTGGTCGCCGAGGGAGATGTCGAAGCGGCCGGTCGCCGTCAGCCCGTCGTAGAGCTCGTGGCTCACCGCCTCGAGGAGATTGTCCTTGACGCCCCCCTTGAAGGTGAGGAGCGTGAGCCTGACCTTGTCGGCACCGGTGCGCACCCGGTCCGCAGGCCGCACGTCGCTCCCCTCGAACGTCGCGACCGACAGCCGGTCCTGGACCTGGGTGACCGTGGCGCGGCCAAGCGCCTCCTCGATGCGACCGAGCAGCTCTCCCGTCCTCGGGTTGCGGATCTCCCGCCCCTGACGGTAGACGGCGAACGTCAGCCCGGCCCGGACGCCCTGAGGCCGGCCCACCCCGAGGGTGACGGTCTTGCCCTGCACCTCGACCACCTCGCCCTCAACCTGGGGAAAGCGCTCGCGCACCTGGCTCACGAGGGCGGTGAGCGAGACCGGCGGCGGGGCTTGGACCTCGGGTGCTTCCTTCGTCGACTTGCTCTGGGCCCAGGCCAGCGCGGACAGGAGGAGGAGCGTGCCGAGAGTCGCGAGCGCGCGGAGCCTCATCGGAGGATCGACCCGCGGCCGGTTCCGGCCTGGATACGGTCGCCCGACCCGCGGTACGCCCACCCGATCACGGCGCGGAAGGTCCAGGGCTCGGGCGGATCCTCGACGAGCAGGTACACCCAGTCCCCGTTGAGGCCACCGGTGCCGACCACGGCGGCCAGGCCGTCGCTCAGGTCGACCGCCCGCGACAGGTACTTGTCCCACACGGGCGCGCCGCCGTCCTCACCGGACCGGAGGGTCGACAGCGGGAAGGCGACAGCCTTCGAGGGCCTCGGCCACAGCGTCACACCGTACGGAATATAGTAGCGGAGCTCCCCGCCGCGATCGGAGAGCGCCACCTCTCGCACCTCTCGCCAGTGCTGGGTCGCTGGCCTCACGACCCACACGACGCGCTCTCCGGGCTTCCCCTCCCAGCGCACGCTCTTCCAGAGCCCCTTCTCCTCGCTGCTGGAGTACGCGGTGGGCCGGACCGCCACGGCGCCGTACGCGCGCGCGAGACCCTCCCCGGCCGGATAGAGGTCGCGATCGTACAGGATGACCCCGCGGCTCATCTGGCGCTCGTCGAGCGCACGCGCGAGCTCGGGCAACACTAGCTCGCCCTCTCCGTGGCCAACCGGCCCTCTGACGAAGTAGTGGAAACCGACGTCGATGAGGTCCGCAACCTCGAGCGTGTACTCGGCGGCCCGGGCGCGTACGGGCACCAGCACGAGCGCGACGAGCCACACGACCGAGGCGACCCTCGACACGACGCAACTATACCACGGGGGCACGCCAGGCGACGGCGCGCCCGCCCCGCGCGCGGGCGGCGGAGGCTCGTTCGTGCGGACCCGCCCACGCTGGCGGCCCCGGGCCGGAGCCCGTTCGACGACGTGACGGGCGCTTCGCCCGGCCGCGCCTTCATCCCGGCTGACCTGCCGCAGGCCGACGGGGATCGGTTCCGCCCCGGGCTCCGCCACGCTCCGCGCACCGGCGACGGAGCAGGGGCTCGACGCGCCGGCCCGGACCCCTTCGGCCCCGACAACGCGCGCGGGTTCCTTCAATCGTGGATGCGGGTGCACCGGCTCGGCCCCGCTGCCGAGGCCGCCGCCGCACTACGTCTTGGAGATCAGCCAGCGGCCCAGCGCGAGATGCGGAAGCCCGGAGCGCTCGAACGTGTCGACGGCGTCCTCGGCCGAGCACACGAGCGGTTCGCCGTGGAGGTTGAGCGAGGTGTTGAGCACGGCGCCGATGCCGGTGCGGCGCTCGAACTCACGGATCACCCGATAGTAGCCGGGGTTCCACGCTTCGTCGAGGATCTGGGCGCGCGCGGTCCCGTCGTGCGGATGCACGGCGGCGACGATCTCGTCCCGCCGCTTCGGATTCGTCGGGAACGCCAACATCATATAAGGCGAGCCGAGGCCCTTGGGGTTCACCAGGTAGTCCGCCGCGCGTTCGCGGAGCACCGTCGGCGCAAAGGGCATCCAGAAGTCTCGGTTCTTGATCATTCGGTTGATCAGGCCGACGACCCGAGGACTCGACGGGTTGGCCAGGATCGACCGGTTACCGAGGGCCCGCGCGCCGAACTCCATCCGGCCCGCGCACCGCGCGACGACACCGTCCGACACGAGCAGCTCGGCGATCGTCTCCTCCATCCGGGCGGGCTCGGTCACGCGGTAGCGCCCCGTCAGGTCGCGGGCGCGGATCACCGCCTCGATCTCCGTCTCCGCGACGTCCGGGCCGAGGTAGCCGGGCCCGAAGGGCCGCGGCGCCGGCGACGCGCCCGTCTCCTGACAGACCTCGAGGTACCCGAGATAGGCCGCACCAATCGCGTTCGATTCGTCCCCGCAGGACGGGAACACGAACAGGTCCCGCACCCACTCCTCGGACGCCAGCCGCATGTTCGCCAGGATATTCATGAAGACGCCGCCGCCGAGCGCCAGCCGCTCGCCGCCGTGACGTTCGTGCATCAGCCCGGCCCAACGGACGAGCGACTCCTCGAGGATCTGCTGCGCACCGCCGGCGATGCCGTCAAACCGGCTGCCGAGCGTCGCCTCGAGGAGGAGCCGGTAGCGGGGGCCGCGACGCCTCCAGGCGAAGCGGCAGGGTTCGCCCTCGACGAAGTCGAAGACGCTCCGGAGCGCCGTCGCCGCGGGCTCCCGCGCCGATCCCGGCGCGTAGGCCGAGAGCCCCATGACCTTGAATTCGTGCTCGCCCGGCTTCATCCCCAGCAGAAGGGTCACGAGCGAATAGAAGGCGCCGATCGAACCGGACGCGCTCGGCGTGGCTTCTCGCCGCGTCAGCGTGACGCCGCGCCCGGTCGACGCGGTGGCACAGAGCCCGTCGCCCGAGTTGTCGTTCGTGAGTACGAGGGCCGGGGCGCCGGCGAACGGCGCGCCCAGATACGCGGCCGCGGCGTGGCAGAGGTGGTGGTCGAAGCGGGCGATCCGATCGACACCGAGGCCGAGGTGGTCCGTCACCAGGCCGAGCCGCTCCTCACCCGAGAGCCGGGTCTTGCCTCGCGCCGAGTCCACGAGGCCGAACCGGGCGCCGAGCTTTCGGGCGCGGGCGCCGAGTCCGCGCCGGGCGGCGTCCGGGCGCACGCCGTAATACTCGCGCGCGTAGGCCGCGTCGTGCATGACCCGGTTCATCCAGTCGCGCGCGAACGCCTCCATGCCCGCAAGCGCGACGAGGTCGATCTCCCGCGGGCTCAGGCGGAGCGCATGGAGCAGGGCGTCGACGGCCTGGCGCGGATACCCGGCGTCGTTCTTCAGGCGTGAGAAGCGCTCCTCCGACGCACACCCGACGATCTCGCCGTCCCGCAGGACCGCGGCCGTCGCGCAGTGGGTCTCGCTGATGCCGAGGACAATCATCGGGGGTCGGGTCCAGAAATCCCGACGAGCGTCCTCGAGCCGGACGTCGCGCTCCCGGCTCCGCCGACGAGAGTCGACCCCCGGGAGCAACAGAGCCACCGGCGGGCCCGGCGCGGATGGCCGCCGCCGCGAGCGAGCGGCTTCAAGGGGGCCTGGTGCCTATTCATGCGGGCTATGGCTGGCTATTATAGTGGACGCGCCTCACGGGGACGCCGGTCGGCAATGGGCGTGCGTGAAGCAGATCGAGCTCGCGTTCCCAAGCCGGGAGGGCGTCGGCGACGGGGCAGTGACCGAGCGGTGAACTGATCTGGCCGGGGGGCAATATCATGCGCTCTCAGTACCACCATTCATGACCTGGATCGGCTATGCCATCCTTGCGGCGCTGCTGGCTGGGCTCGTGCCGATCTTCGGGAAGATCGGTGTCCAGGGCATTGACCCCGCCCTCGCGACGGGTGTACGCGCCGCCATCATCTTCGCGGCGCTGCTGGCCGTCGTCCTCACCCGCGTCATGGGCTACCAAATACTCGGGCTCAATCGACACGCCGCCCTCTTTCTCGTCCTGTCCGGCGTGGCCGGGGCGGGCTCGTGGGTGTGCTTCTTCCGCGCCCTCCAACTCGGCGACGCGCTGCGGGTCGCCGCCGTGGACCGCCTGAGCGCCGCGGTCACGCTGGCCGCCGCGGCGTTCTTTCTCAATGAGCGCGCCCCTGTCTGGGCGTGGATCGGCACGATGCTCATGCTGGTCGGCGCGGTCCTCGTCGCGCGAAGTTAGCCGGCTCCGGCCGCGGTCGTTGGTGCCGGGTCGACCTCCTCAATCGTTGAAGAGCGACAGGGGACGGCCGTTCACGCGCCCGCCGCCTAGGCGGTGGAGGCGCGACGCGAGCGCTCCCGGGAGCGCTCGGTCGGCGATGACGAGATACCCGCTCCGTCCCTCGGCCACCAGCGACTGAAGGCGGGCCGAGTCGGGAAGAAGCTCCACCGGTCGCTCCAGGTAAAAACCCAGGACGAGCTCCGGCACGTCGAACGCGTACAGAGGCTTCGGCGCCTGGGAGATCTCGCGGGCGATCACCCGCAGATCCGTCGCCTCATTGTGGCGGGCGCTCGCGTGCGCGTGCCACAGGCAGAGCCCGAGGGCCGCGACGGTCCATCCGCCGACGAGCGCCACCCGCCGATGCGCCGAGGTCCGGCCCGAACACCACGCGGCGACCAGCAGCGCGGCCGGTGGACAGAGCGGCAGGTAGTAGCGCATCCGTTGCTGCTGCGAAACCGCGACCAGAAAAAACACGGTCCCCGCCCAGATCAGCAGCAACGGCATGGCGCGCGGGGATTCCCGCCCCCCTGTCCGGAGCGCCGACCACACGGCGAGCGGGAGCAGCGTCGCCCACGGCAGCAGAATCGTCAGCGCCTGGCCGATCGGATCGGTGACGGCACGCCAGCTCGATTTGCCGGCAGGGAAATACCAGAGCAGCCAATCGTTGAGGACGATGCGCTGCGTGAACTCGCCACCCCCCGCGGCGGCATCGAGCAGCCACCAGGGCAAGACCACCAGCACGAGCAGGAGGAGGCCGGGCGCCAGCGCCAACCGGCGCGCCGTCCCGGCCCACCCGTGGGTCGCCCACGTGTAGCCGACGGCGACCGCCAAGGCCAGGAGCGCCGCGGGCCCCTTGGTCCAGAACGCCACGCCGATCATGCTATAGAGGAGGGCCAATCCCCACCGGCGGCCGTCGAATTCGGTGGCGATGAACGCGGCCACGGCGCCCGTGAGCGCGAAGCAGAACATCATGTCGGGCATGGGCACGCGGGCCATCGTGAAGACCCCGTAGGTCGTCACGACGATCAGCCCCGCCGCCAGCGCCACCTCTCGGCTGAACAGCCGCCGGCCGATCCAGTAGGTTGCCCCCACCGTGCCGAGCGCGGCGAAGACCGACGGGTAGGCCGCCGTCTGCTGGGTAACCGTGCCCGTGGGCCACGCGGCGATCGCGATCAGCCACGCGTAGAGCGGCGGCTTGTTCAGGTGGGCGACGCCGTTGAGGCGCGGCAGCCACCAGTGCCCCTCCGCCAGGATGTCTCGCGCGAGCATGGGAAAGCGTGCCTCGTCGTTGGTGGCGAGCACCCACCGGCCGAGGTCGAAACTCAGGAGCAGGGCGCTGACCGCAAGCAGGAGCGCCAGTGGGCCTCGCTCGCGGACCGGCCCCCGATCACCCCCGATGCTCGCCTCGGCGGCCCGCCCGACGGCGCCGCCGCCCACGGCGCCCTCAACCCGGGCGTCGCTCGGCGGGTGGCCCAGCGGCCTCATGTCCAGCGCGCGGTCGGCAGGTAGCGCTCACGCCACGCGTCAAGCATCAGGAGGGCCCACAGGATCTTTCGATGGTCGTGCCGACCCTCCACATGTTCCCTGATCAGGCGCGTCGTGGTGTCGGCGTCGAAGAGGCCGAGGCGCTCGACCCGCTCCCGCGCCAGGCGCTCTTCGAGCACGGGCCGCAGCAGCCCGCGGAGCCAGGGGCCGATCGGAACGCCGAAGCCCTGCTTCCGGCGCGCGAGAACGGCCGGCGGCACGAGGCCGCGGAGGGCTCGCTTGAGAATGTACTTGGTTGTCCAGCCGCGGACCTTGAGCCCGGCGGGAATCTGGCCAGCCAAGTCGACCAGGGCGCGGTCGAGGAACGGCGCGCGGACTTCGAGGCCGCACGCCATGCTGGCGCGGTCGACGGTCGCGAGGTTCTGCTCCGCGAGGTAGAACTTGCAGTGCTGGTAGATCAGACGGTCGATCGAGCCCAGTCCCGGCACGTCGGCGACGGCGCGCGTGAGGTCCTCATAGGGGTCGAACCCGGCGCAGGCCGCCCGGACGCCCGGCGACAACAGCGACACCTGCTCGGCGGCACTGAGGCCGCCGAGCAGCAGCTGGGTGCGCGCCTCCGGGGGGTGCGGGAGCCCACGAACGAATTGCTTGAGCAGAAACTCGACGCTCCCGTACCGGGACGAGGGAGGCAAGCGGTTGATCGCGGACGTCGCCCACCGCACCCCCCAGGCGGGGAGGTGCCGGGCCCACCGGACGCCGCGGTCGGCGATGAAGGTCGGATACCCGCAGAACAGCTCGTCGCCGCCGTCGCCGCTCAGGACCACGGTGACGGCCTGGCGGGCAAACCGGGACAGCACGTACGTCGGCAGAAACGAGCCGTCGACCAGGGGTTCGTCGAGGAGGCCCCCGACGTCCTCGAGCAGGGCCCGCGCGTCGCGTGCCGAGAACACGATTTCTCCGTGCTCGGTGCCGCACTGCTGGGCGATGAGGCGGGCGAAGGGCCGCTCGTCGTAGCTGGCCTCTTCGAAGCCGAGACTGAACGTCTGGAGCCGCCGCGTCCCGCTCAGCCGCGCGGCGATGGCCACGATCGCACTGGAGTCGACGCCCCCGCTGAGGAACATCCCGAGCGGCACGTCGCTGACCAGCTGGGCTCGGACCGACGTCTCGAGCTGCGCTCTGAGTCGCTCCGCCCATTCCTGCTCGCTCGCGGCGGCGCCGCCCCCGAACACGAGATCCCAGTATGGCGCGACGTGGGGTTTGCCGCCGGGGGCCACGGTCAGCACATGGCCCGGCGGGAGCTTCGCGACGCCCGCGAGGATCGAGTGCGGGGCGGGGACGTATTCGAACGCCAAGTAGCGCGAGAGACTCTCCAGGTCCAGCTCGCGCGGTACCGCGGGGTGCTCCAGCAGGGCTCGCAACTCGGACCCAAATACGAAGGCGTCGGGGCCCGCGTAGTAGTACAGCGGCTTCTCGCCCATGCGATCCCGGGCCAGAATCAGGCTGCGGTTGACGGCGTCCCAGACGGCGAGGGCAAACATGCCGTCCAGGCGAGAGACGAACTCGCCTCCGTACTCTTCATACCCGTGGACGAGGACTTCTGTGTCCGACGCGGTGCGGAACCGGTGGCCGCGACGCTCCAGCTCGTCTCGGAGCTCGCGGAAGTTGTAGATCTCCCCGTTCTGCACGACCCAGACGGTGCCGTCCTCATTCGCGATCGGCTGTCGCCCCGTCGCCAGGTCGATGATGCTGAGGCGGCGGACGCCGAGCGCGACGGACTCGTCCACATAGAAGCCTTCGTCGTCCGGGCCGCGGTGGCGGAGCGAGTCCGTCATTCGCCGCAAGGTCGGTCGGCGGTCCACCGATCCACCGTTGACGAAGAACCCCGCGATGCCGCACATGGGCGTCTTACTCCGTTGAAGGGTTGGCGCGAAGACCACGGTCGGCAGGCGTCACGGGCGATCGGTGTGGGAGGCCGTCTGATCGCCTCCCGCGCCAGTGGCGTTCAACGCGTCAACGCGGCCCTACCGTCACCGACGTCGTTAGCGGAAACGAGTGTACGTCAAAACCGTCCTGGAACAACGCGAAATGTTGACAAGCGCTCGAGGGCCCCTTAGAAGGGAGGCGTGACGACTCCGCCCGGGGCGTCGAACGCCGGCCCGTGACGACGGCTACCGGCCTCGGCGGGCCGATGCGTCCGATCTCGCCGGACTCCAGCAACGTTCCATCCGATCGCGGGCTCTCCCGTGGGTTCGCGGGGACGCGCGCGGGGGCCGTTCTTCTGGTGACGATCGTCGCCGCCCTGCTCGTCCTGCCCCCGATTGGTCAGCGGGTCATCGCGACCGGCGGTTATAACGGCGACGACGAGGCCCGTTCCGCGCTCCTTGCCCGCGATGTCATCGACCGGGGCGTCCTCTTCGACGTCCACTACCGGTGGGAATCACCGTTCCGCGACAAGCCGCCCCTCTACCCCTGGCTCATCGCGGCCCTCTCGCTCCCCGGAGGCCGGGTCACGGAGACGACCGCCCGAGCGCCCGTCGCCCTCGCGACGATCGGGGTGGCCCTGTTCCTCTTCCTCCTTGGCGAGCAACTCTTCAGCCGGCAGGCCGGTGTCTGGGCGGCGCTCATCGCCGTGACGAGCTACGACGTCTTCGCCAACAGCCAGCTCGTCCTGCCCGACATGCTCGTCGTCTGCTTCGCGACGATGGCCGGCTGGGCCTTTTGGCGGGCCACGAGTCACCCGTCGGCGCGCGGCGCGCTGGCCCTGTTCTACGTGGCCGTCGCGCTCAGCGTGTACGCGAAGGGACCGCTCGGACTCGTTCCGTTCCTGACGGCCGCCGCCTGGATCTCGACCGAGCATGGCGTCCGCCAGGTCGTCTCTCGGCTCTGGAGCCTCCCGGGCGCCGCCCTGTTCGCCGGGATTACGCTGACGTGGGTGGGCCCGTTCCTGGCGCTCGGGACCCGGAGCTGGCTCCAGAACTCCGTCTGGGGAGACTGGCTCGCCTGGTACTTCGGCGTCCCGCGGAGCGGTCCCGAGCTGCTCTACACGGTGATGGTCGGCTTTCTTCCTTGGACGGTCCTCGCGCCATTGGTGATGGCGGACGCCCTTCGGGCGTGGAAGACTCCCGCGGTGCGGTTCGCGCTCCTCTGGTTCACCGTCCCGCTCGTGGTCCTCATGGCCTCGGCCAGTTTCAAGCCGCGCTATTCGTTGTCAGCGTATCCGGGCGCTGCCCTCCTCGTGGGCTGGTGGGCGGATGCCCGCGGGACCGACCGGACGAGGGCGGGTCGGGTGATAGGGTGTCTGGCGTTGATCGGGTTTCTCGTGCTGGCGGCGAGCCTCAACGTCCCCCGATGGTGGCACCCCCGGGTCCGCGTCTACCTCGCGGGGCACCCCTGGGAACTCGTGCCCGTGGTCCTGGGCCTCGCAGCGATCGGGGGCGCGTTCTTCTGGGGCCTTTGGAGCAGGCGACCGGCGTTCCTCGTCCACGGGGCCGTCCTCGCGACCGCGGTCACGCTGGGTTACGGCATCTGGCCGTACACCATGCGGTACAACGAAGTCTGGAACTTCAAGCAATTTGCGGGTGCCGTCGACCGGCGGGCGCACGGTGCCGAGGCCGCCGTCTTCAAGTATCAGTCTGACGAGTGGATGTCGCTCGACTTCTACCTCGCGCGTCCGCCGCTCGCGATCGAGACGGTGGCGGACCTGAGGGCGTTCCTCAGCCGTCCTGACCGCCCGGTCGTGGTCATCGACGCGAGGGACTGGCGGACCGTCCGCCCGGGCTTGGGGCCCGACGTCCGCGCGCTCGAGGGGATGAGCATCGGAAGGCAGAAGCTCCTGATCGTGAGCGGCGGCAGCTGAGCGACCGGGCACCGTGGTGCGTCACCCATCCGGGCCAAACGCGCTCCCGCGTCGTCGCCCTCGGATGGGCCGTCAGGTGCCGGCCGCCTCCATATCCCGTTCGAGGGTCGCCCGCCAGACGAGCAGCACCACCCCCGCCACCGCCAGCAGGATCCCGTTGACGAGCACGGGGATGGTCAGCCCCACCCGGTCGGAGGCGGCTCCGATGATCCAGGGCGACACGGCGTCGCCCAGCAGATGGACCGCCATCGTCGTCAGCGCGAAGCCCCGCGCCCGCAGATCGGGTGGGAGCACGTTCGCCATGGCGGCGTTCAGGGGTCCGATGTTGAAAAAGAGCAGGAAGAGGGTCACGAACATCGACGGCCAGAAGATTTTCGGCGTCGGAGAGAGCACGGCGGGAATCGTGAACGCGATCGAGCCGACGAGACTCCACCCGGAGACGGAGAACTGCGCGCCCCGGGCCCGCTCGGACAGCCGGTCGCCGAGCTGACCGCCGACGAGCGTGCCGCCGAACCCCGCCACCACGAGCAGGAGCCCGAACGTAGACGTCGCGCTCGCGAGCGGGATGCCCCGCTCGCGGACGAAGTAGGTCGGCATCCAGGTCGCCAGCCCGCCCATCGCGAAGACGTAGAGGACCTGCGCGGCGGTGTTGACGACGTAGCTCGGGCGCGCGCGCAACGCCCTCAAGGACGCCCCGAGCGCCAGTCGCGTCGGGGGCGGAGCGTTGATCGAATCGCAGGCGCCGCGCGGGGGCTCGCGCAAGCCGAGCAGCGACAGCCCGAGCAGGGCGCCCGGCAGCCCTGCGATGAAGAAGGCTGCCCGCCAGCCCCATGCGCTGCCGACTGCGCCGCCGAGCACGTATCCGAGGGCGCTCCCGGCCGGGATGGCGGCGAAGAAGATCGCCAGCGCCCGGCCGCGGCGCTCGGGCGGATAGTAGTCTGAGATGAGGGAGGGCGTCACGACCGCGTATCCCCCCTCGCCCACTCCGGTGAGCGCCCGGGCGCAGAGCAGGAGCGGGTAGGTCGAGGCGAGTCCTGACGCGACGGTCGCGCCGCTCCAGAGGACGACGCCGACCGCCGCCAGCGGAAGCCGCGGGCGTCGGTCGCCGAGCCAGCCGGCGAGCGGGCAGATCAGTGAGTAGGTGAGGATGAACGCCGACTGGAGGAGCCCTCCCTCGGCGTCGGACAGGGCGAGCCCGCTCAGGATGAGCGGGAGGACGGCCGCCCCCACGTAACGGTCGACGTAGTTGAGGACATTGAGCCCGGTGAGCAGGCCGAGGGCGGCGCTCCCGGACTGACGCCTCGCGAGAACTCCGCGTCCCGTCACCGCGTCAGCAGGCTCCGGCGGAAATCGACCGGCGCGACACCGCGCGAGATCGCGGGGAGTCCCGTCAGCCAGACCGGGATCGGGCTCCGGCATACCCGGACCGTGTCACCGCTCCTCGCGCCGGCAGCGCCACACGCGGGCGCGGGCCGAGTGGAGTCGTCCCCGGGGAGAGGCCGAGCACCGCGATCGAGGCGACGCCGGAGCGGGCCCGCTCGACCCGGAGGCTCTCGGCGAGTCGATCTGGCCGTCGGCGCGAAGAGCAGAAATGCCGACGGCCCCGCGGAAAGGCCGCCACAGACGAGAGTGCGCACGATGGTTGGCGCCAAGAACCCCAGGGGCCCGCTCGCCATCCCCCGCTCTAGCCGGCGATCAGACGGGGGATCCGCCACATAGCCGCGGCCCCCGGGCGACATGGCGGCCGTCGCCACCGGGACCGGGCGCCCCTCGGCTCCCGTCGACGGTCCGCTCCGCCACCGGGATGTCTCGCGGGTAGCGGTCCTTGGGAGCGGGACCCCCGTCACCCCGTTCGAGTTCGCGCGACGGCGGACGCCAGGGATGCCGCCGTTCCTCCGCGATCGGCCGTCAATTCGACAACTGCCCTCGAGACGGCTCGGGAACCTCCACCCCGCCGCCCGACCGAAGACGCCGGCCCAGGCCCTCACCACCCCCCCAAACCCGGCGGTGGAGCGTCGCGCGGCACGGGTCGGGTCCTAGCCACCGTTCTCGGCGCATTCCACCCAGGCCGCGCGCGGCGGCTTGACACCCGCGAAGTTCGAGTTCCGGCCGTAGCCGTAGCCGGCCTCGTCCATCTCTTGGACCGCCGCGTCGTACAGGCGAGTCACCTCTGGCGTCACGAACGCCTCATCGCAATGGCTCTTCCAATAGATATAGAGCCGGTAGAGCTCGGCCACGCGCTCGAGTCTCGGCGTCGATCGATCCTGACTCTCTGCGGCGACCACCGGCGCTGGAAAGCTCAACGACGCCCACGCCCCCGCGATCGCGACGGTCAGCACGACGAGGATGACCAAGGAATCCTTCATTCGGACGGTCCTCCTCCCCCGGGCGCTCACTTGTCCTCGGCGCACTCGACATAGGCGGTCCGCGGATGCTGGACGGCCGCGAAGTTGGAGTTGCGCCCGTAGCCGTAGCCGGCCGCGTCCATCGCCCTCACGGCCGCCTCGTACCGGCGGACGAGCTCCGACGTGATCCGGCGCCGGTCGCAGTTGCCCTCGAGGTTCGCCTCCTTCGACTCCTGATACTCCCGATACTTCTGGGCGACCTGGTCGAGCCCCGGCGCCCCGGAGTCGCCAGCCGACGGATCCTGTGCCGTCGTCACTTCGCGGTGTGCGAACCGCCCGGCCGAGGCGCACGCGCCAAGCGTCGTGGCGGTGAGGAGTAGCCCGACGACCTGTCCACTCTTCATAGGCCCCCCACCATATACCGTTCGGCGTCCTGTCAGGGTCGTCCTGGCTAGAAGAGGACCTGCAGGCCCAGGTTGATGTACTGCGAGTTCAGGATCTGGCTCGGCGACCCCGAGCTGTGCGGCCCGGAACCGGCGAAGCGATCCCGATACGAGAGGGAGATGCCCATGGGAATCGGGAACTTCTTCTCGAGGTAGAGCGGCACCGTCGAGTAGCCGATGCCGACGATATAGATCTGCTCGGTCGAGTCCGAGTCCTGGGTCAGGGTCTGGTACGCGAAGCCGCGGTGCCCGACGACCACGTCCGAGAGCTTCCACCCGTACCGGTACAGCGCGGAGAGCGAAAATCCCTTGGGCAGATCGTACTTGGCGCCGACCTCGATCTCGAAGCGGTCGCCAAGTTCCCGGTAGACCCGCTCCCGGTTGGACGTGATCGGGTCCGTGACGTCGCTCGGCACCCTGCGGGTCGCGTAGTCGGGAAGGACCTTGTCGTACCTGAAGGTACCATTGAGGACGAGGTCCCCGGGCTGGGAGATCGCGCTGGCGCCGGTCTGCGCCGAGGGGGGTCTCCTGTTCCACAGATTGCTGAGCGCGTAGTCGCCGTGCAGGCGCAGCAGGATGGCGTTCGCGCCCGTGCTCCAGTAGACGTCGGACAGATCGTCGGGATCGCCCCGCCGTCCAGTGGCGAGTCGCGCGCCCAGCGTCAGCGCCAGCGCCGCGTCCTGCGTCCGGAGGTACTGGTACTTCCCGCCGAGGGTGATGTCTCCGAGCCCGTCGCCGTTCCAGTCCTGGATCTTCTTGAACCCGAAGCCGGGAATCCTCGTGCCGGCGTTGGTGACGAGACCGGGCCCCAGCAACCTCTGAACGTCCGTGGTGCTGAAACGCCGAGTCGTAAAGCCCGGGACCGCGGAGCAGGGCCCGATCGCCGCGAAGGGAAGGACGGGATTTCTGCAGGACGAGCCGGGCGGAAACAGCGCGAGAGTCGCCGCCGACGAGGTGTTGAGAACCACGTTGGCGCTCGAACCAGGCCCGGAGTTGAGGCCGGCCTCCACGCTGTTCGACGCCCAGAAGTAAGGAATGTCGATGCCGATCGTGAGCCGGTCGGTCAGGCCGTACTGCCCGCCGAGATCCTCGATGTTATAGAGGTACTTGTACTTGACGTGGCTGTCGCCGATGCTCGCGTTGCCGCCCGGGACGAACGGGTTCAGCGGCGTGAGCAGCGAGAAGATCGTGCTGTCGAGGTGCCGGTTGTTGAAGTCGGTGGCGATATCCTCGGTGCCACCGTGCGGGTTATATCGTTGCTCGACGGGAAGGTAGAAGAGGCTGTCCAGCGTGACCCGCTTGACGCCCTTCGGGAGCACCGACGCGTCCTCAGCTCGGGACTGGCCCACCGACCACGGCGCGATCGCCGCCATGAGTAGCCCGACGACTAGAAGTCGTCGACTTGCCGCCATCCCGAGCCTCATTCCGTAGCTCCGTTCGCCGGCGCGAGGAGGCAGTGCGACCCGCCGTCGGCGGATCTCCTTAAGTGAAGCGCGGCCAGGCACGTAGAAAGCGGATGGCGTCCACGACCGTGCAGAATACGCTAGCACGGGCACTTCGGCGCCGACAAATCAAAAAGGGGCCCGGGAAGGTCCCCGGGCCCCGACTGCGTCACTGCGACGTTCGGTCCTGGCTAGAACGTGTAGCGCACCACGGCGGTCGTGACATCCACGTCCCGCGCGCTATGGACTACGCTCCCCACGGCGTTGGAGGCGCTGTGGGAGTCGGCATTGTTCAGCGCGTTACCCGAGAACAGATGGCCGTAGAGCCACAGGAGCGCGATGTTCGGCGCGAAGTGCCACTCGAAACCGAGGTTGAACTCCGTGCCGAGGTAGTTGTCGCTCCCCTTCGATTGCGGGCCCACGCGCGTCGGCAGCAGACCTGCTCCGCCGTTACAGCCCTGCGACTGCGCGGCGCCGTTGAACGTAGGCGCACCAGGACACGAGCCGTTTGAAATTCCGTGGGTGTCCACGTCCTCGGCGGTCATCAGCGCCATGATGACGCCGCGCAGCAGGAAGTCCGGCGTCACGTTGTACTTGGCGCGGGCCCCGAGCCGGACCTCGCCGTACTTGTCGTAGCCCGGACCGTCCGACAGCTGGAGGCCCGAGTTCTCGTAGTTCAGGAGGGTGAGGTAGTCGAGGGTGATTGACGTGATCGCGCCCCACTCGTAGGCGTAGACTGCGTTCGTGTCGACGGCCTGGTAGTAGTGGATGGGTCGGCCAGATCGGAGATCCTGTTTGGCCGTGTTACCGCTGATGTACGAGAAAAGCCCCTCGAGGGTCAGGGGGCCGTTCTGCCATCCGGCCCGGACGTCAAAGAGCCAGGCATCGATGTCCTGCGAATAGCACCGCTGAGTGCCGACCACCCCCCCGATCGCCCCCCCGGCCCCCGCTGCCAGTCCACCGCCCCCGGCAGGGCCGCAGGACTTAGACGACTTTCCGCTCAGCACGGTGGGCATGATCTCCCGTGAGCCGAACTGGTAGAAGATTGTCGGATCGACGGACCACGGACCGGACCGCCACTTCGCGTCCACACCGATGGTATGACGATCCTCTTCGGCCCCGAGTCCGAAGCCGGCGGTGCCGCCGCTCGTAGCGGTCGGGCCCGCGCCCGTGAGCTGGGAATCGAGCACGCCGCCGCGCCCTTGACGCGGGCCGTGATCGCCCGAGGACACTATGCCGCCCGCGTGCAGGTACGCGTAGACCGGCTTGACGTCGAGGCCCTTGTAGGGACTCAGCTCGAGGCTGAAGATAGTGGCGAAGTTGTCGCTCCGGATGAACCCGTCGGTCCGGCCGGTCAGCGAAGAATCCATCTGGGCGTACGTCCACGTGAACCTCAGGCCCGGCATGAGATCGATCTCGCTGTGCAGACCGCCGTAGTTACCGAACGCGAGGACGCCGAGCTTGTAGGTGTCGTTCTCGAACGGCTGGAAGCCGGCCCGAAGCGTGCCGTTGACCGGAACGAAGGGCAGGAGCGAGCCTGGACCGGTCAGCGGGAACTCGGTATACAGCCAGACGATCTCGAGACGCCCGAACTCGGTGTTCAAGCTGCCGTCACCTCGACCGAATGGGCCGGCGCCGGCGCCCGTTGGCGAGCCTTCCTGCGCGTCGGCATACGACCGGCCCGAGGAGGTGCCGAAGTTGGCGTCGTGCTCGAAGAGGAAGACGCCCTTGACCTTCCCGACCTCGCCTGTGATCTGGAACCGACCACGCTCACGACCGTACCACTCGCTGTCTTTGGACCGGGTGACGTCGGTGTCATAGATGCTCATGTTCTGTTCGGCGGTCGTGGTCTGGTCGATGAAGCCTTCGATCGTCACCTTCGGGGCCGGCGCCTGGGCAAACACAGGCGGGGCGAGGACCCCGAGGAGGGCGATTACAGCGAACGCAACGGTGAGCCCTCTTCTCATTACCGCCTCCTCATGTATGGGTGTGAGGCTGCCTTGGACGCCCGCGACAAGGATCCTGGCGACTCCTCCGCGCCGGGCGTGGCCACGCGGTGGTTACCTCTTCCACGGCGGGCCGATAGCTGTGCGTACGCTTTTAAGGCGCCCCCTTTTACAATGCCCCCCCCCGGCCGGTCAAGGGAATTTTCACCCCCCGTCCCCGAGAGCCTTGAGGTACTGGGTCGCCGCCAGCCCGGCCGGCGACGTCGGGTCGAGCTGCTGGGCCTGCTGAAAGGCGGCGCGGGCCTGGGCCCCGCGCCGCTCCTGCCTGAGGAGGACGAGCCCCAGCATGTAGTAGGCGGCGGCCAGCTTCGGGTTCAGGCGGATCGCCAGCTGGAGTGCCCCCTCCGCTTCCTGGTAGCGGCCCAGGTTGTAGAGGGCCCAGCCGAGGTTATGCTGGGCGACGTCGGGGCTCCGGAGCGTCGGGAGCGCCAGCGCCTTGCGGTACTGCGCGCTCGCCTCCTCCCACCGGGACTGCTCGGCCAGCGCCACACCGAGGTTCTGGTGGGCCTCGGCATTGCCGTCGTCGAGGGTGACCGCCTTCTGGAACTCGCCCATCGCCTCCGCGACCGTCGCCGGGAGCCGCATGTTCAGGAGGAGGAAGCCGAGCGCGTTATGGTAGGTCGAATTTCCAGGATCGAGCGCCACGGCCTGGCGGAACTCGGAGAGCGCCGCGTTCAGGTTTCCGCCGCCGAAGTCGGACTGTCCCTGCTCGTAGACGGCGCGCGCATGGAGGCGCTGAACCGCGGGCGGCGTCGCCGCCGCGCAGCCCCCGACCAACAGGAGCGCGCCGAGGATCCCCCCCGCCCGACCCCCGCGCCTTGACACGCTCAGCAGGCCCATATAGCCTTGAGAGCTGTGCCGACGTACGAGTACGTGTGCGAGAAGTGCGGGCGAACGTTCGAGGTCCGGCAGCGAATATCCGCTGCGCCGCTCACCACCTGCGAGGTGTGCGGCGGGGCCGTTCGCCGTCTCCTCTCGTCGACACCGTTCATCTTGAAGGGCGGAGGCTGGTACGTGACCGACTACCCCTCGGAGTCGCGCAAAAAGGCGATGGCAGCCGAGAAACCCGCGTCCACGACCACCGACTCCAAGGCGGCCCCGAAGCCCGACGCCAAGTCTAGCACCCCGGCCTCGGGCCCCCCTACTTCTTCGTCGAGTTCCGGAGCCTGAGCAGGACGGGCGCACCCCGCCCGACGCCCAGCATGGCGGCCGCGCTCGTCTGGTGCGCGGCGATCTCGATCCGCCCGCCCGAGCCGACGAGCCAGGCCACGGCCCCCGGAGAGATCTCGGCGAAGGTCCCGACGGGGCCGACCTCCCGTCCCGCGACGCTGACGACCCCACCGGCGACGACGTCGCCGGCGCCGATCGACGTGACCAGGTTGCCGAACCGATCGACGTGGACCACCTCGCCCGCCACCCCGTCCGTCACCGCTCGCGACGCGGGCCACGGCAGCCGGACCGGATCGGTCACCGCGACGCCGAAGCGCTCGGGCGGGATCCCGAGAGCCAGATGGGCCGCCGCCGGCGCGAAGACATCCCGGCCGTGGAACGTGCGGCTCGCGGCGGGCAGCCGGAACTCGGGCGCCGACAGCTCGAAGGCGCGCCAGCCGGCCGTGAGCAGGAACGGCGTGAAGAGGCCGTTGTCGGGGCCGACGAACCGCTGCGCGTCCCGCGCGACCACGAGCGCGCGGCGGGCGCCGCCGACGCCTGGATCGACCACCGCCAGGTGCACCGTGCCCGCCGGGAAGAACGGTACCGCCGCTTCGAGCGAGAGCGCGCCTTCGAGGACGTCGTGGGGGGCGATCTCGTGGGTGAGGTCGACGAGGTCGACGTCGCGGGTCACCGCCAGGATGACGCCCTTCATCACGCCGACCCACGGGTCGCGCCGCCCGAAATCGGTGGTGAGGGTGATGATCGCGCGCACTCAGAACGTGCGAGCGGCTCGAGGGCGAGGCCGCGTGCCGGAGCCCTCGACTGCAGTGACAGCGGCGAGGTCGCTGACGCCGCGTGGCTGGGGGATCGGCAGCCTCCCGACGCGGGTGCCCCTCGCCCGGATGCGTCCAGTCATGCGGTCAGCGCGGCGGCGTGGCGCAGCGTCGCGGCCCGCAGGAGGCTGTGCGCGAGGACGACCCACCGGAGCGCCGTCATGCCCGCAGTGTCGCCGCACGCAGGCCGCCGGCGCCACAGATTTCTTCACGGACTCTCAGCGGTCGCGGTCGACGACGAACTCGGCGACGAGCGCCAGCGTCTCGCGCTCCTCCGACGCCGGAAAAGGGGCCAGATCGGCCTTGGCCGCCCGCGCGTAGGCGTGCGCGCGATCGAGGGCGTACTCCACCCCGGCGTGCTTGAGGACGAGCCGTCGGATCTCCTCGATCGCCGGCGGCGAGAGGGCCCCGTCCTCGAGGGCGGCACGCACGCGCGCCCGCTCGCCGGGATCCGCCCGATCGAGCATCGCGATGAGCGGGAGGGTGCGCTTGCCCTCGCGCAGGTCGGCGCCGATCGCCTTGCCGAATCGGTCCTGATCGGCGATGAAGTCGAGCGAGTCGTCGGAGATTTGGAACGCGACGCCAATGTCGAGACCATAGCGCGTCAGCGCCTCGAGCTGCTCCCCCGCGAGCCGGCCCAGCAGCCCACCGATGCGGCAGCAGGCCGAGATGAACGACGCGGTCTTCTGGGTGATGATGCGGAGGTAGTCCGCCTCCGTGGTGACGCCGTCGCGCTTGCGTTCGAGCTGGAAGACCTCGGCCTCCGTCATCGACACCGTGGCCCGCGCCAGCGTCTCCATGACGCCGCGGTCGTTGTCGTGGACGAGCATCGCGAAAGACTTCGAGTAGAGATGGTCGCCGACCAGCACGGAGGCGTCGTCCCCCCAGCGGGCGTTGGCCGAGGGGCGGCCGCGCCGGAGCGGGGCCTGGTCGATGACGTCGTCGTGGATCAGTGTCGCCGTGTGGAGCAGCTCGACGACGCACCCGAGGCGGATCCCGCGCGCCCCGCGGTGCCCGGCGAGCCGGGCCGCCAGGAGGAGGAGGATGGGACGGAGGCGCTTGCCGCCCGCGCTGGCGATGTAGCCCCCCATCTTCTGGATGAGCCCGACGGGCGAGTCGAGCGCGCGCGCGATCTCCGCCTCGATGGCGCGGAGATCGTCGCCCACGAGCGCGTCGACGCGCTCCTTCAACAGCGTTTCGAGCGCAGAGGTGGAGGCCAGGGGGAGTTACTTCAGGACCACGCGGTCCTTGATCTGGATCTTCGATCCAGTCTCGACGCTCTGGATCTCCGCGACCGAGAACTTGTCGCGGACCTCGGTGACGCGGGCGGTGCCCACCTCTTCGTCCAGCTCGCCGAGGATCTCGCCCGTCACCGGGTGGACGATCGGGATCTTGTCCCGCCGCAGGCTCACGACCGAGCCTGGACGTATCCCGTCCCGTCCGGTCAGGTCGATCACGATGCGTGTCGTGTCGACGAAAACGACGTACCCCTGCAGCAGGGGGGGCGCCGGTGCCGCCGCGGACCCGGCCGGGGACGACGCCGACGCGCGCGGCTGGCTCCCGGCCACCTGGTAGGGCCCGCCCTGCCGCGGGCTGATCTTCCCGCCCCCCGGCGGCGAACTGTATTTGGCGACGATCTCGGGAGCTGCGATGATCGAACCCTTGCCGAACACGAGCGTCTTCACGGTCAAGGGGACCTTGTCTTCCTCCACCCAGATGTACTCGGGCTCGCTCGGGACGTCCCCGAACCGCGGGTTCTTGATGAGCAACCAGCGCGTCTCCGCGCTCTTGAGCGTCACGCTCGGGTCGTCCTTCGGCTCCAGGCCGGCGAGCGAGCGCATGGTCGACGTCGCCTTCGAACAGCCCGCCCCGGTCACCGCTACGATGACCAGGGCGATCGGCCACCACTGGATCACGCGCTTCATAGAACTCTCCCGGCGCGGACACCTCGCCCTTCAGGGCGGGGAGGAGAGGGAGCGCCGATCTCCATGGTAGACTGTCCCTGGTTGGAGCTGATCACGCGCCCCGCGAGCAAGGCAGGCGATAACCAAGCCGGCCGCGCGCTACAGCCGTCGAAACGACGGTGGTGCTGGACGGGGAGGCTACCGCGCAGCATGGCGGGCCGGTGAACCGTCAACCTGGGACCGCAAGGCCAGGCTCTCGGGCTCAAGAACGGGCTCCTTTCTCTGAAAGCCCCGGACTTTAAGTCCGGGTGACGTTTACAAGGCCCCCTACCTTAACACAAACAGGTGCCCTTGTATCTCTTAAGGGCCCGGCCCGGCACTAAGCTGTGCCGGTGAAGGTGGGCGGGAGCCCGGGGGCGCCTCGGGCTGGCCCCCCTTCGCGCGTGCCGGCGGGCCGTTCGGGGACGCCATATGATCGTCGGCGGCCCCGCCCCACATCGCCACAGACTCTACATGCGAGGCTCACCGCCATCGCGCACAACCCCGGTGATCTGCGTCTTCTCCGTCAGCCTGGTTGCCGTCGGGCGGCCCGGCAAGGCCACCGTCACCGCAGCCATCCGCAAGCGTCTGACAAACCCTTCGCGCCATGCGTC
>Ga0209056_10000850_pt1 | contig 33788 bp, 37 predicted proteins | sample GraSoiAngelo_114_FD_185876 | JGI IMG/M metagenome (GOLD analysis project Ga0209056, IMG submission 185876) | Grasslands soil microbial communities from the Angelo Coastal Reserve, California, USA - 14_0903_13_40cm (SPAdes) (version 2) | ecosystem: Environmental > Terrestrial > Soil > Grasslands... | reverse complement strand
CCTCAGAAGGTCGTCAGCGCCCTCCAGATCATCACCGCCGATGCGAGCGTCCGGGCCATCCTGTTCAACATCTTCGGAGGCATCACCCGCTGCGACGACGTCGCTACCGGCATCGTCCAGGCCACGCGGGCATTTCCGCTCCAGGTGCCCCTCGTCATCCGACTCACCGGCACCAACGAAGAGCTCGCGGTCCAGATCCTCACGCAGGCGGGTTTCCCGGCGCTCACCGATATGGACGAGGCGGTGAAGCAAGCCGTCGCCCAAGCGAAGGCCGCGTGAGCGTCTTCATCGATCAACAGACCCGCCTGGTGGTGCAGGGCATCACCGGTCGCGACGGGTCGTTCCACACGCGGCAGATGATCGGCTACGGCACCAAGGTGGTGGCCGGTGTCACGCCGGGCAAAGGCGGGCAGCTGTTCGACAGCGTGGTCCCGGTGTTCGACACGGTCGCTGACGCGGTGCGGGAGACCCAGGCGAACACCGCCGTGATCTACGTTCCGGCCGCGGTCGCCGCCTCGGCGATCTTCGAGGCCGCCGACGCCGGCGTCCCGCTGATCGTGTGCATCACGGAGGGGATCGCGGTGCTGGACATGACGCGCGTCCTGCCGTATCTGCACGAGCGCGGCGCGCGCTTGATCGGTCCCAACTGCCCCGGACTCATCTCCCCGGCCCGGAGCAAGGTGGGGATCATCCCCGGCAACATCTGCCGGCCCGGCCGGGTCGGCGTCGTGTCGCGCAGCGGAACACTCACCTACGAGATCGTTCACCAGCTGTCCACGCAGGGCCTGGGGCAGTCCACGTGCGTGGGGATCGGCGGAGACCCGCTCATCGGCACGAACTTCATCCACTGTCTCTCGGCCTTTCAGGCGGACACCGAAACCGACGCGGTCGTCATGATCGGTGAGATCGGGGGCACCGACGAGCAGCAGGCCGCCGACTTCGTGCAGCAGGCGATGACGAAACCCGTGATCGGCTTCATCGCCGGGCAAACCGCGCCGCCGGGCCGCCGCATGGGGCACGCCGGCGCGATCATCTCGGGGTCGAGCGGCACGGCCGCCGAGAAAATGGCGGCGTTCGCGCGGGCGGGCATCGCGGTCATGAAGCGCCCGGCGGACGTCGTGCCGCTCCTGAAGGAGCGCCTGTGAAGCTCCGCGACGTGCTCAAGCCCGAGCACATCATCGTCCCGCTCCGCGCCGCCACCGTCAAAGAGGCCACCGAGCGGCTAGCCGAGCGCCTCATCGCCGCGGACGCCGTGGCCGATCCCCAGCGCCTTAACGCCGTGATCCGGCACACCTGGCCCGAGGACATGGTGAGCGTCGGGGAGCACGCGTTTCTCCCCCACTTCCGCACGGAGGCGGTGCGGGGTCTCGTGACGGCGGTCGGCATCTCCGCCACACCGATCCGCTGGGAAAAAGACCCGCGCCGAACGGCGCGGGTCGTGATCTTCATCCTGGCGCCGATGCGCGACGCCGCCCTGTACCTCCAGGTGGTGGGCGCATTCGCCCGTACCCTGGCGCACCCCGACACGGTGCTCGCACTGCTCGCGGCGCGCACCCCGGAGCAGGTCGTCGCGCTCGCCGCGCTGGACAAGGTGGAGTTGCCGAGCCAGCTCACGGTGCGGGACGTCATGACCGCCCAGGCGATCACCGTCGGCCCGGAGCGCACGCTGGGCGACGTCGCCCGCCTCATGGTGGAGCACGACATCCGCGCGCTGCCGGTGGTGGACGACGGCGGCTCGCTGATCGGGATGATCACCCACCGCGAGCTGTTGCGCTTCCTCGTCCCTCACCTCGTGCAGCGCACCAAGACCGGGGAGTTTCACGCGCCCACTCGCTCCCAGCTGCAGCGCGGCTCGGCCGATCCGCACCTCATCCCGGCCAGAGAGGCGATGGCCCGGTCGGTGCTCTGCCTGGCGGAAGACCAGACGCTTGCCGACGTCGCCAACCTGATGAGCTCCAAGGACGTCGACCGCTTCCCCGTAGTTCGTGAGGGGGTGGTGGTAGGATTCCTGACGCGCGCCGACGTCATTCGGCGCCTCATTGCCCCCTGACGCCCAGCCCCTAACACCTGATACCTGCCTCTCATGCTCACACTCGCCATCATCAAGCCCGACGCGGTCAAGCGAGGCCTTGCAGGAAAGATCCTCGCGCACCTCGAGGCCGCGGGGTTCATTGTCCGCGCGGCCCGTCTCGTCAAGCTCAGCCTCGCGCAGGCCGAGGCCTTCTACGAAGTCCATCGGGAGCGTCCATTCTACCGCTCTCTGGTGACGTTCATGACGTCGGGGCCCGGGCTGGCTCTCGCCCTCGAGCGAGACGACGCCGTCGCGCGCTTGCGGGAGGTGATCGGCGCGACCGACCCCGCCGAAGCGAAGCCCGGCACGGTGCGGAAGCTCTACGCCGAGTCCAAGGAGCGGAACGCCATTCACGCCTCGGATGCCCCGGAGACCGCCGCCCGCGAAGTGGCGTTCTTCTTTCCGGCAGGCGAGCTGCGGGACCTCTGGGGCAGTCGGTAGCAGTTCGCTTGACGCAAGTCCCACAAGGGTTTAGCTTCGGTTGCCCATGTTACAGGTCGACCTCCGGGAGCTCGCCCGTGGTCCGGTCGAAACGCAGGGCCAGCTCGCAGGGAGCGATCCCCTGTTCGAAGGCCTCGACGTCGTGCTGGCCGAACCGGTACGCGTGGCAGGCCGTTTGCATGCCGCGGGGGAAGGGCGATTCTACTGGCGCGGCTCGCTCCACACCCGCATGGCGGGGCAGTGCCGGCGTTGTCTCGTGCCCGTACCCGTCCCAGTCGTGGCGTACGTCGACGCGCTGTTCTCCGCCGACCCGGACGCCCTGGAGGACCCGAGCTCGTATCCTCTGGCGCCTGATGCGATCGAGATCGATCTCCGCCCCGCGGTGCGCGAGGAGCTGCTTCTCGCCGTGCCCCGGTGGGTGGTCTGCCGGGACGACTGCCGCGGGCTATGCCCGCGCTGTGGGAAAGACCTGAACGCAGGCCCGTGTGGCTGCCCAGCGGCCGCGGACCAGCGCTGGCACGGGCTGGCCGCTCTCAAGGACAAGCTCCGCGACTGAAAAGGACGATTCCATGGCCGTACCGAAACGAAGGACTTCCAAGCGGAAGAAGCGCGCGCGCCGCACACACTACAAGGCGGCCCCGATCGCGCTCCAACCCTGTCCGCGCTGCGGCGACCTGAAGCGCCCGCACCGGGTCTGTCCGACCTGTGGCTACTACCGGGACGAGCAGCGGGTGCCGGTCGAGGACGCCTGACGGTGATTCGAATCGCGCTGGACGCGATGGGCGGCGACAACGCGCCGCGCGTGGAAGTGGAGGGGGCAGTGCTGGCCCTGCGCGACCTCCCTCCCGAGTTCCGGATCCAGCTCGTCGGGCGGACCGCCGACATCGAGGCGGCGCTCAAGACTCACGTCGACGTCGATCGCAGCCGGCTCGAGCTCGTCGAGGCGCCCGAAGTCGTGGGCATGGGCGAGAAGCCGCTGGCTGCCGTAAAGGGCAAGCCGCGGTCTTCCATCGCGGTCGGCCTCGGGCTGCAGAAGAAGGCGGCATCGGATGCCTTCATCTCGGCGGGCAACACCGGTGCGGTGATGGCCGCCGCGACGCTGCTGCTGCGCCTCCATGAGGGTGTGCAGCGCGCGGCGATCGGCCCGCTGTTCCCGACCGCGGTCCATCCCGTGCTGGTCATCGACGGAGGAGCCAACGTGGATTGCGACGCGCGCGAGCTCGTCGGGTTCGCCCATCTCGGCTCGGTCTATGTGCGCGACGTGCTGGACCGGCCCCAGCCGGGCGTCGGGCTGCTCAACGTCGGCGAAGAGGACGAGAAGGGCAACGCGGTGGTCAAGGAAGCGCACCAGCTCCTCACGCAGACGCCGAACATCAAGTACGTCGGGAACGTCGAAGGCCGCGACATCCTGGCGGGCCAGTGCAAAAAGGGGCGGATCGACGTCGTCGTGTGCGACGGCTTCGTCGGCAATGTCGTCCTCAAGTTCTACGAGTCCGCCGGCCGGATGTTCATGGGCATGATGAAGCAGGCGTTTCCCGACGTCCTGGGCCGGCCGGAGGCGAAGCAGCTCTTCAAGTTCCTCGACTACTCCGAGTACGGTGGCGCACCGCTCCTGGGCGTGAAGGGCGTGGTGATCATTGGTCACGGCGCCTCGCCCGCGCGCGCCATCATGAACGCCGTACGGGTCGCGGCGCACATGGTGGAGAGCAATCTCGATCAGGACATCGGCGCCGAGCTCGCCGGGGGGGGGGCCGCCCGGTGAAGCGCCCGCTCGTGGAGCTCCGGGGGACCGGTCGCTACACGCCCAAGCGCGTGATGACGAACGACGAGTTCTCGAAGATCCTCGACACGTCGGACCAGTGGATCCGCGAGCGTACCGGGATCCGCGAGCGCCGCGTGGCGGGGCCCGACGAATCCAACGCCTGCATGGCCAAGGCCGCCGCCGAGCAGGTGCTCCAAGAGACGGGCCTCACCCCCCTGGATATCGACGCCCTCGTGGTCGCCACCTGCTCGCCCGACCGTCTCCTCCCCTCACAGGCCTGCGATCTCCAGGCCCTGCTGGGCGCCAAGCACGCCGTGGCGTTCGACGTCCAGGCCGCGTGCACCGGCTTCCTGTACGCGCTCAACGTCGCCGAAGGGCTGGTGGCCTCGGAGCAGGCGGAGCAGGTGCTCGTCGTCGCTTCCGAGAAGCTCACCTCGATCATGGATTGGACCGACCGCGCGACCGCCGTGCTGTTCGGCGATGGGGCCGGCGCGACGCTGGTGCGCAAGAGCGCGGGCGGGCGGGGGATCCTGTCGAGCTACATGAAATCCGACGGCACGCTCGCCCAGCTCCTGTACCGGCCCGGGGGCGGCGCCGCGCACCCGCCCGATGCCGCCCTGCTCACCGACCATTCCTACTACATCCAGATGGCGGGGCGCGAGGTGTTCAAGGCGGCGGTCCTCTCGATGGCGGACGCGTGTGACAAGGCGCTCGAGCGCGCCGGTCTCACCGGCGCCGACATCGACTTACTGATTCCCCACCAGGCAAACATCCGGATCATCGAGGCGACCGCCAAGCACGCCGGGCTACCGATGGACAAGGTGTACGTGAACGTCGAGCGCTACGGGAACACTTCGGCCGCGTCGGTCGCGATCGCGCTCGACGAAGCGGTCCGCTGTGGTCGACTCAAACCGGGCATGAAGGTGATGTTCTGCGCATTCGGCGCGGGATTCACCTGGGCGAGCCTGGTGGTGCAGTGGTAGCCGCGAAGAACACGATTTGGCTCTGCCCCGGACAGGGCGCACAAACAGTCGGGATGGCCAGAGACCTCGCCGAACGGTTCCCGGAGGCGCGGCAGACGCTCGAGGCGATCGACGAGACGCTCGGCTTTCCGCTGAGTCGGCTGATGTTCGACGGGCCCGAGGGCGAGCTCACCGCGACCCAGAACGCGCAGCCGGCCATCCTCGCACACAGCGCGGCGGTGTTCGCCGTCGTGGGACCGAAGATCGACGGCGCCGCGGTCGCGGCGGCGGGACACTCCCTCGGCGAGTACTCGGCGTACATCGCGGCCGGCGCGCTCGCGTCGACCGACGCGGCCGCCTTGGTCCGGCGACGCGGCGAGTTGATGCAGCAGGCTGGCACGGAGCGCCCGGGGACCATGGCGGCGGTGCTCGGCCTCGCGACCGCCGAGGTCGAGGCGGCGTGCCACGCGGCGTCGAGCGGAGGCGCCGTGGTGGTGGCCGCGAACCTGAACGCGCCCGACCAGACCGTGATCTCGGGCGATCCGGACGCCGTGGCGAAGGCGGGGGCGGCGTGCAAGGCGCGCGGCGCCAAGCGAGTGGTGCCGCTCAAGGTGAGCGGCGCCTTCCATTCGTCCCTCATGGCGCCGGCGGCGAACCACCTGCGGGTGGCGCTCGAGCGTGCGCCGTTCCGAGATCCGGCATTCCCGGTGATCGCCAACGCGACGGCCGAGCCCGTGCGCGACGCGACGCGGGCCCGCCGCCTGCTCGCCGACCAGCTCACCGCTCCCGTCCGCTGGGTCACCTGCATGCAGCGCGCCGCCGAGCTCGCCGGACCGGGCGCCCGCTTCGTCGAAGTCGGGCCGGGGAACGTGCTCGCCGGGCTGTTGCGGCGCATCGTCCCGGGCGCGAGCGTAACCAGCCTGGGCACCGCGGACGACGTGGCGACGTTCCTGGAGGTGGCATGAAGATCGACCTGGCCGGGAAGGTCGCCGTGGTGACTGGCGGCAGCCGCGGCATCGGGCACGCCATCGCGCAGGCCCTCGCGGTCGCGGGGGCACGGGTGGCGATCCTGGGGCGCGACGGCCCCAAGGCCCAGGCGGCCGCGCATGCGTTGGCCAACGGCGCGGCGCGCGGCTATGGATGTGACGTGGCCGACGCCGGCCAGGTGGAGGCGACGATCGCCGCGGTCGAGCAGGACTTCGGGCGGATCGACGTGGTGGTGAACAACGCCGGGACCACGCGCGACAACCTGCTGTTCCGGATCGGCGAGGACGACTGGGATACGGTGATCGACACGAATCTCAAGGGCGCGTTCCTCGTGACCAAACACGCGGCCCGGGGGATGATCAAGCGGCGCTGGGGACGGATCGTCAACATCACGAGCGTGGTAGGCATCTACGGCAACAAGGGGCAGGCGAACTACACCGCGTCCAAGGCCGGCCTGATCGGTTTCACCAAGTCCGTCTCCAAGGAGCTGGCCTCCCGCAACGTGCTGGTGAACGCGGTGGCCCCGGGGTTCATCGATACGGAGCTCACCCGCGCCATCACCGGCGATGCGCGGGAAGCCCTGATCGGGGCGATTCCGCTGGGCCGGCTGGGGCAGGGGTCGGATGTCGCCGCAGCGGTGCTCTTTCTCGTGTCCGACTTCGCGAGCTACATTACGGGTCAGGTGCTGGTCGTCGACGGCGGGATGGTGCTGTGATCGTTTCCCCACACCTCCATCGAGGGTACCCATGGCAATGGACATGAAGCAGCTCGAAGAGAAGGTCAAAGACATCATCGTCGAGGAGCTGGGCGTCGAGCGCGACAAGCTGACCTCCGATGCGAGCTTCATGGAGGACCTGGGCGCGGACAGCCTCGACACGGTGGAGCTGGTAATGGCCTTCGAGAAGGAATTCGACATCGACATCCCGGACGAGGAAGCCGAGAAGCTACGGACGGTGGGACAGGCGCTGGAGTACCTTCACGAGAAGATGGGGAAATAAGCGCATGACGCGGCGGGTCGCGATCACGGGCCTCGGGTTCGTCACGCCCCTGGGCACGGATGTACACAGCACCTGGGAGGGCCTGGTCGCGGGCCGCTCGGGTGCCGGGCCGATCACGCGGTTCGACCCGGCGCAGAGCCCCGTGAAGTTCGCGTGCGAGGTGAAGGGCTTCGAGCCGGCGCGGTTCCTCGACAAGAAGGAGATCCGCCGCTACGACCTGTTCGCGCAGTTCGCCCTCGGCGCGGCGGAGCAGGCGGTGACGGACGCGTGCCTCGCGAGCAACTGGGACAAGGTCGACCTGACGCGCGTCGGTGCCATCGTCGGCACGGGGACCGGCGGGCTTCAGACGTTCGAGGAGAACGCCCGCGCCCTGTTCGAGAAAGGCCCGAGTCGGGTGTCCCCGTTCTTCGTCCCCATGTACATGCCCAACGTCGCCGCGGCGCTGATCTCGATGCGCTACGGGGCCAAAGGGCCGAACTACTGTACGGTGTCGGCCTGCGCGTCGTCGGCGCACAGCGTGGGGGACGCGCTCGAGCTGATCCGCCACGATCAGGCGGACATCATGATCGCGGGCGGCGCGGAGGCCGCCATCACGCCGCTGGCGGTCGCCAGCTTCGCGAACATGAAGGCGCTGTCGGAGCGCAACGACAGTCCGCACACCGCCAGCCGCCCGTTCGACAAGGACCGCGACGGGTTCGTGATGGGCGACGGGGCCGCCGTGCTGATCCTGGAGGAGTGGGAGCATGCACGGCGCCGCGGTGCGAAGATCTATGCCGAGGTCGTGGGCTTCGGCCAGACCGCGGACGCGCACCACATTACCGCCCCCGCGCCCGACGGCTCCGGAGCCCAGGAGGCGATGCGCCTCGCCATGCGCGATGGGGGCCTCCAGCCCGACCAAGTCGGCTACATCAACGCCCACGGGACGTCGACGCCGCACGGCGATGCCGCGGAGACGGCGGCCGTGAAGGCGGTGTTCGGCGACCGGGCCCGCAAGGTCATCTTCGGCTCCACCAAGTCGATGACCGGCCATCTGCTCGGTGCCGCCGGCGCCTTCGAGGCAGGCCTCTGCGCCCTCGTCGTCCAAACGGGCGTCATCCCCCCGACGATCAACCAGTTTACGCCCGATCCGGCCTGCGACCTCGACTCGGCTCCCAACAAGGCCGTGAAGCGGCACGTGGACGTGGCGCTCTCGAACTCCTTCGGGTTCGGCGGGCACAATGTGACGCTCGCCATCCGCCGGGCGGCGTGATGGACGGACGGTCCGCACTCGCTCCCCTCGCGGACAAGGTCGAGCACGGCGAGCGGTTGACGCGCGACGACGCGCTCGCGCTGTTCCACTCGAACGATCTGCTCACCATCGGGCGGCTCGCCGACCAGGCGAACCGCCGGCGCAACGGCGACCGCGTGTGCTTCGCCGCGAACCAGCACATCAACCCCACGAACGTGTGCGTGCTGCGCAACACGTGCGTCTTCTGCTCCTTCGCGCGCATGCCGCAGGAGGCAGGCGCGTACACGCGGAGCCTCGACGAGGTCTTCGCCGAGGCGGACGCCGCGCGCGACAACCCGACGCGCGAGTTCCACATCGTGGGAGGGTTGCATCCCAAGCTCCGGCTCGCGTACTACGTCGACATGTTCCGCGGCCTCAAGGCGCGCCACCCGGACGTGCACATCAAGGCGCTCACGGCGGTCGAGGTCGCGCACCTCGCGCGCATCGAGCAGCTGTCGGTCAGCGACGTCCTGCTCGCGCTGAAGGATGCCGGCGTCACGAGCCTCCCGGGCGGCGGCGCCGAGGTGTTCAGTCCCGCCGCGCGCGCCACGATCGCCGACAAGAAGCTCACCGGCGAGGAATGGCTGGCGGTGCATCGCGCAGCCCACCGGCTCGGCCTCCCCTCGAACTGCACCATGCTGTACGGACACGTCGAGACCATGGCGGACCGCGTGGACCACCTGCTCGCGCTGCGCGCGCTCCAGGACGAAACGGGCGGCTTCCTCACCTACATCCCGCTCGCGTACCACCCCGACCACAACGAGCTGGGCGAGGCGCTCGGCCGCACCGGAACCGCGACGTCGGGCTTCGACGATCTCAAGAACATCGCCGTGGGTCGGCTGGTGCTCGACAACATTCCGCATGTGAAGACCCACTGGCCCATGGTGACCCCGTTCATCTCCCAGGTCGCGCTCAGCTTCGGCTGCGACGACCTCGAGGGCACGGTGGTGTTCGAGCGCGTCTACCACGAGGCGGGCGCCGGGACGCCGATGTGGTTGTCGTACGATCAGATCGTCGGGCTGATCCGGGGGGCGGGGAAGGAGCCGGTCGAGCGTGACTCGCTCTACCGGACGGTGCGCACGTTCGAGGACTGGGTGCCCGGACCGGACGTCGCGCGGGCGGCAGGGCCGGAAGGGCCGACGTTCCAAATCTCCCAGCGTCCCCGGGCTCGCGCCCGGGGTCAGCGAACCCTGCCCGTGCTGCAGGGAATCGAGAGCGCGGAGTAGGACTCTTACTGACCCCGGGCGCGAGCCCGGGGTGGCGAGGAAGGCGAGTCGCATGCGATTGGGCCGCATCGGCTACATCAACTGCTACCCGGTCTATGGAGCGATCGACCGCGGGGCCACACCGCTCGCCGCGGAGCTCGTGACCGGCACGCCGTCGGAACTCAACGATCTGCTCGCGGCTGGCGAGCTGGACCTCTCCGTGGTCAGCGCCGTCGAATACGCCCGCAACGCGCGCGACTACGTCCTGCTCCCCGACCTCGCGATTTCGTGCGACGGTCCGGTGCGGAGTGTGGCGCTCTTCAGCCGGCAGCCGGTCGGACAGCTGAATGATCGGACCGTACTGCTCACGGCCTCGTCGCGGACGGCGGTCGGCCTGCTGGAGCTGCTGTGTCAAGACGTCTGGAAGGTGCGGCCCCACTTCGCCCAGGCGCGGGCGGAGGCGGCCGATCTCGACGGCCTGGCGCACTTGCCGCACGAGGCCGTGCTGGTGATCGGCGACGCGGCGCTGCTCTTGGCGGCGCGACACGCCTACCCTCATCGCTACGACCTGGGGGAAGAGTGGAAGCGCTGGACCGGCCTCCCGTTCGTGTTCGCCACGTGGGCCGCGCGCCGAACGGCAGACCCGCGCGCCGTACGCGCCGTCCATCGCACTCTGCTCGCCGCCCGCGATTGGGGGCTCGCCCACCTGGACCTGCTGGCGGAGGCGGCGGCTCGCGCCACCGGCGTCGGCATCACCGATTGCCGCGCCTACCTCGCCGGCCTCGATTATGCGTTGACCGCCAGTCACCTCGCCGGGCTCACCGATTTCTTCCGCCGACTGGCCGCGCGGGGCCTGGTGCCCGATGGATCGCTCCAGTTCCTGCAGGTGGCGTGACCATGATCGACCGCACGACCCGCGAGTTCCGGTCCTACGTCGACCTGTACGAGCGGGCGTCGCTCCTCGAGCTGGGCCGCCTTGCCGACCAGGCGCGGTGGCGGCTGCATCCGGAGAACGTGGTCACCTACATCATCGACCGGAACATCAACTACACCAACGTCTGCGTCGCGGATTGCAAGTTCTGCGCATTCTACCGGCGACCGAAGCACGGCGAGGGCTACGTCCTCTCGTTCGAAGAGATCGGTCGCAAGATCGATGAGCTGAAGGCGCTCGGCGGCGTGCAGATCCTCATCCAGGGCGGTCACAACCCTTACATCCCGTTCGCCTGGTACCTGGATCTGATGCGGTACATCAAGCGGCACCATCCGATCCACATCCATGGGTTCTCGCCCTCGGAAGTCGATTTCTTCGCCGGCCGATTCGGGATATCGATCGAGGAGGTCATCCGCGAGCTCGTGGCCGCCGGGCTCGACTCGATCCCGGGCGGGGGCGGCGAGATCCTGGTCCAAGAGATCCGCGACCGCGTCGCGAAAAAGAAAGCGGGCGCCGACCGCTGGCTCGAAGTGATGGAGACCGCCCATCGGCTCGGACTCAAGACTTCGGTCACCATGATGTACGGTCTGGGCGAGACCCTCGCCGACCGGGTCGAGCACCTGTTCCGCGTGCGGGAGGTCCAGGCGAGGAGCGGGGGCTTCACCGCCTTCATCTGCTGGCCGCTGCAGCCCGAGCACACCGAGCTCGCCCATTTCGAGAAGACCGACGCGGTGACCTACCTCCGCACTCAGGCGATCGCGCGCATCGTGCTCGACAACGTGCCCAATATCCAGGCCTCGTGGGTGACGATGGGGCCGAAGATCGGCCAGGTGGCGCTCACGTTCGGCGCCAACGACTTCGGCTCGCTCATGATGGAGGAGAACGTCGTCTCCGCCGCGGGGACGACGTGGCGGATGACCCTCCCCGAGATGCAGCGCCTCATCGCGGACGCGGGCTACGTGCCGCGCCAGCGGCGCCAGGACTACAGCGTGATCGAAGAGGCGGCCTGAGAGTGGCCGACGTGCTGATTGTCGTCGGCTCCGAGAGCGACAAGCCGCGTATCGAGCCCGCCTTCGAGGTCCTGAGCAAGGCGGGCGTTTCGTACGAGTTCCACGTGTCCTCCGCCCACCGGCAGCCCGACCAGACCGCGGACCTCGTGAAGGGCGCCCGGCGGAAGGGCTTCCGGGTGGTGATCGCCGGGGCGGGGCTCTCGGCGGCGCTCCCGGGATTCGCCGCCTCGGTCACCGATCTCCCGGTGATCGGCGTGCCATTCGCGGTCGGGCCGCTGAACGGGCTCGACGCGCTGCTCGCCACGGCGCAGGTGCCCGGCGGCGTGCCGGTGGCCTGCGTCGGGATCGACAACGCCAAGAACGCCGCTCTGCTCGCGGTCCGCATCCTCAAAGCCTGACATGCGGGTCGGGATCGGGTACGACTCGCACCGATTCGCCGAGGGGGAAGGCCGTAAGCTCGTCCTCGGCGGCGTGGAGATTCCCTACCCGCGCGGGCTGGTGGGGCACTCGGACGCCGATGCGGTCGCGCACGCCCTGACCGACGCCATTCTCGGTGCGGCCGGTCTGGGCGACATCGGGCAGATGTTCCCCCCGACGGACCCCCGCTGGCGCGAGGCCGATTCCCTCGATCTGCTCAAGCGCGCGTACCTGCGCGTGGTCGAGGCGGGTCTCAGCTTCGTGAGCGCCGACATCACGGTGATCATCGAGCAGCCCAGGCTCGCGCGCTATCTGGACGACATGCGCGAGAACCTCGCCGGCGCGCTCGTGAGCGGCTACTCGACCGTCTCCGTTAAAGCGAAGACGAACGAGGGGATGGGGTGGATCGGCACGGGCGAGGGGGTCGCGGTGCTCGCCGTGGCGCTGCTCGAGCAGGTCCGCGTCTGAGCGATCTTCTCGCATTCCTCGAGGGCCTGCCGCCCGGACCGCTGTACGGCCTGATCACGGCGCTCGCGGCACTCGAGACCTTCATTCCGCCGCTGCCCGCGGACACCGCCGTGGCGCTCGGTGCGTTCCTCGCCGGCCGTGGCAGGCTCAACCTCTGGACGGTCTTCGGTCTCACCTGGGCGGCGAACGTCGCGTCGGCGTCCGCCGTCTACTGGCTGGCGCGACGCTACGGACGCGACTTCTTCAAGGGACCGACCGGCCGGCGGCTGCTCACGCCGCCGGTGCTCGCGCACATCGAAGCGCAGTACCAGCGGCACGGGACCTACGGGATCTTCGTCTCCCGCTTGCTCCCCGTGTGGCGCGCCGTCGTCCCCCCGTTCGCCGGCATCGCCGGACTCTCCGCGCCGCGCGCCCTGATCCCGCTCGCCCTCGCCTCGGCGCTGTGGTACGGCGTGCTGACGGTGTTCGTGGCCACCCTGGGAACGAACCTCGACGCCGTCGTGGCGGTGCTCGCCCACGTCAACTGGCTGCTTGGCGCGGCCGCCGTCGGCGCCCTCATATTTCTGGCGGTGTGGATCGTGCGTCGGCTGAAGCGCTGACGCGCACCGTCGAAGGGAGCACCGCCATGAGCGACGCGTCGAGCGATACCTCCGGTGTCGGTTTCCCCCCACCCCTCATCTACGCCGGCGGGTTCGCCGCTGGGTACGGCGCCCACCGTCTCCTGCCGATACGCTTGTGGCTGGAGCCGACCGTGGTCCAGAGCCTGCTCGGCTGGGGACTCCTCGTCGGGGGAGTGCTCCTCGCCGTCAGCGCGGCGTACCTGTTCCGCCGGGCGGGCACGACGCCCAATCCCGCCAGGCCGACCTCGGCGCTGGTGATCCGGGGACCGTACCGCGTCACGCGCAACCCGATGTACGTGGGTATGGCCACGCTGTACTGCGGCGGCACGCTGCTCCTGAACGACCCGTGGCCGCTCGCGTTCCTTCCCCCGGTCATGGCGCTGGTCCAGCGCCGCGTGATCGCTCGGGAAGAGGCGTACCTCGAGCGCAAGTTCGGGGACGTGTATCGGGCCTACAAAGCGCGGGTGCGCCGGTGGATCTGACGACCGAGGCGGCGTTCCGCGTCGAGCAGTTCCGCGACTTCCTCGCGCTGGAGGCGGGGGACAGCGCCCACACCGTCGCGAACTACCTCCGCGACGTCCGGCGGCTCGCCGGCTACGCCGGGACGAAGGGAGCGCGCCGCCCGGAGGACGTGACGAGCGGGCTGCTGCGCGAGTTCGTCTACGCGCTCAAGGATCTGGGACTCGCCCCGGCGACCATCCGCCGCCAGATCTCGGCCGTCCGCACGTACTACCGCTACCTGGTGGCCGAAGGCCACGCCGCGCGCGATCCGAGCGAGCGCCTGGAGTCGCCGCGGCAGTGGCGCCGCCTGCCGACCGTATTGTCGGTCGCCGAGATCGAGCGCCTGCTCGCGGCACCCAACGCGGACGAGCCGCTCGCGATCCGCGACGGAGCGCTGCTCGAATTCGCGTACGCGACCGGTGCCCGGGTGTCCGAGCTCGTGGGCCTCAAGCTGCAGGACGTCCTGTACGAGGATGGGCTCGCCCGCATCTTCGGCAAGGGCTCGAAGGAGCGCATCGTGCCCGTGGGCCGCCGCGCGCTGGGCGCGGTGGCGTTGTACGCACGCGAGATCCGCCCGCGCCTCGACCACGGAAAGGGACGCGGGCTTGTGTTTCTCAATGCCCGCGGCACGCCCCTGTCCCGGGTGAGCGCGTGGACGATCATCAAGCGGGCGGCCCGGCTCGCGGGGCTGACGAAGCGCGTGACGCCGCACACGCTGCGGCACACGTTCGCGACACACCTGCTCGAGGGCGGCGCGGACCTGCGCGCCGTTCAGGAAATGCTCGGGCACGCGGACCTCGCCACCACGCAGCTGTACACGCACGTCGACCGCGACTACCTGCGGACCGTGCACAAGACGTTTCACCCCCGGAGCTGAGCCGTCCCGTGTCCCGGGCGTTCGTGAAGGAAGATTCCGGCGAGCCGGGGCCCCGCCGGAACTATGGGCTCCCACCGCGCGACGACCCCGGGTTCGACGCCGCGGCGGCCGAAGCGCTGCTCGAGGCGGCTCGAGCGGGCGAGACCGGGAGTGCCGAGCAAGCCACCGGTTACTACTGGGGGGAGCCGAAGCTGCGGTCGCACGTGAAGCGGATTCTGGAGGGCGCGCGGGCCGCGGGCGACGAGCGGCTGGAGCAGCTGGCCAAGCGCTTCCTGAGCTGATGCCCGAGCTCCCGGACATCGTGTGCTACCTGCACGCGCTCGAGACGCGGGTGGTCAGGCAGCGGCTCGAGCGCCTCCGGATTGCGAGCCCGTTTCTCCTACGCACCGCCGATCCACCTCTGGCCGATCTGTCCGGGCGCGCGATCCGCGGCGTCCGCCGCCTTGGCAAGCGGATCGTGTTCGCATTGGACGACGCCTACTTCGTCGTGCTGCATCTGATGATCGCCGGGCGGCTGCACTGGAAGCCCGTCGCCGCACCCATCCCCCGCCGCGCGGGGCTCGCCGCGCTCGATTTCCCGAGCGGCACCTTGCTGCTCACCGAAGCGAGCACGAAGCATCGGGCGTCGCTCCACGTCGTCCGGGGCGAGCGCGCGCTCGCCGCCCACGACCCCGGTGGACTGGATGTGCTCGGCGCGACGCTCGAGCAGTTCCGAGCGGCGTTGGCCCGGGAGTCGCACACGCTCAAGCGCGCGCTCACCGACCCCCGGTTGCTCGATGGCATCGGCAACGCGTATTCGGATGAGATCCTCCACGCGGCCCGTCTGTCGCCGCTCCGCCTCACGTCGCAGCTCACGCGCGAAGAGAGCGAGCGGTTGTTCCGAGCCGCGCGGGAGACGCTGGCGACGTGGATCGAGCGACTGGGCGCCCAAACGGGGGATGCGTTCCCCGAGAAGGTGACGGCCTTCCGGAACGGGATGGCCGTCCATGGCCGGTTCAAGAAGCCGTGCCCCGTGTGCGGATCCCCGGTACAACGCATCCGCTACGCCGCGAACGAGGTGAACTACTGTGCCACCTGCCAGACGGGCGGCCGGCTGCTGGCGGACCGATCCCTGTCGCGGCTCATGAAGGAGGATTGGCCACGCTCGCTGGAGGAGTGGGAGGAGCGCGCCGCTTCACCCACGACCGAGGGGTGACGTGACCCGGGCGCTGCGCCGCACGTCGCTCGCCCTGGCGGCGGTCGTGGGCCTGGCCGCTGTCGGGTTTTTCGACTTCGTGCCCGCGTACATGGACGGGCGGCTCAACCGCGTCGCCTCGCACCCGCCGTACGTCGTGTCGGAAGCGGCCACCCGACTCCATCGCCAGCTCACGATCGCGGATCTGCACTCCGATGTCCTCCTCTGGCCCCGCGACTTGCTGCGCCGGAATCGCCGGGGACACACCGACGTGCCTCGCCTGATCGCCGGCAACGTTGCCCTGCAGGTGTTTTCGGCCGTCACGAAAGTCCCCAGGCGGCTGAACTACGAACGCAACCCAGCAACATCGGACCAGTTGACGGTCCTCCTCGTGGCGCAGCGCTGGCCGCCGGCCACCTGGACCAGTCTGAGTCAGCGAGCGCTTTACGAAGCCCGGAAGCTGCGGGCGGCGGCGGCCCGGTCCGGGGGGCGGCTCGTGCTCGCCGAATCTCGCGAGGACTTGCAGCGGTTTCTCGCGCGACGGGCGGCCGACCAGGGGATGACCGCTGGCGTGCTCTCGATCGAGGGACTACAGGCGCTCGACGGTCGCCTCGACATCGTGGACACGTTGTACATCGCGGGCTACCGCATCATGGGACTCGCGCACTTCTTCGACAACGAGGTGGCGGGCTCCGCGCACGGTACGGCCCAGGGTGGTCTGACGCCGCTGGGCCGCCAGGTCGTGCAGCGCATGGAAACGCTCGGCATCCTGGTGGACCTGGCGCACGCATCGCCGCGCACCGTGGACGATGTCCTCGCCATCGCAAGAAGACCGGTCGTGGTGACGCACACCGGCGTGAAGGGAACTTGTCCGGGACCACGTAACCTGAGCGACGACCAGATCCGACGGATCGCCGCGACGGGGGGAGTCATCGGGATCGGCTACTGGGACGGTGCGGTTTGCGAGATCGATCCGGCGTCGATTGCCCGCGCGATCCGCTACGCCAGCCGGATCGCCGGAATCGATCACGTGGCCCTCGGGTCCGACTTCGACGGCGCTACGCGAACGTACTTCGACGTGAGCGACCTGGTGCTGGTAACGGATGCTTTGCTGGCCGCGGGGTTTCGCGAGGACGAGATCCGGCGCATCATGGGCGGCAACGTGGTGCGCCTGCTGCTCAACGCGCTCCCGCGCACTGGACAGGTCGCCGATCGCCGTTAGCTTGCGCCCATGCTGTTCGTTCTCGACAACTACGACTCCTTCACCTACAACCTCGTCCAGCTGTTCGGCGAGCTCGGTGCGGAGCCGCTGGTGTACCGTAACGACGCGCTCACTGTGGAGCAGGTCCTCGCATTCAAGCCCACCGCGGCCGTGCTGTCGCCGGGCCCGTGCACGCCGGGGGAAGCCGGCATCCTGGTGCCGCTGGTGAAGGCCCTCGCCGGCAAAGTGCCGGTGCTGGGCGTCTGCCTCGGCCACCAGGCGATCGGCGAGGCGTTCGGCGCCCGCGTGGTGCGAGCAGACCGCCTCATGCACGGGAAGACGTGCGAGGTGATCCATGAAGAGGATGAGCTGTTCGAGGGCATCCCCAGTCCCGTCACCGGCATGCGCTACCACTCCCTGGTGGTGGAGCCCGCGTCGCTCCCCAAGGACTTGGTGATCACCGCGTGGAGCGCCGACCGGCCGAAGGATGCGGAGATCATGGCGATGAAGCACCGCCGGCACCCGATCTACGGCGTGCAATTCCATCCGGAGTCGATCGGCACGGACCACGGGAAGCAGTTGCTCGAGAACTTCCTGCGCATCGCACACGCCACGGTGTAATGGGTCTAACCCGCATCTTCTCAGCCGCTTAGGTCCAGGGCTAGACGCCACGGCACGGATTTTGTATGTTCCCCCGTGCCCGTCCTCGGCGTCGTTCCGGCGCGGCTGGGCTCCAGCCGCCTCCCTCGCAAGCCACTCCTGTCTCTGGCAGGCGAACCCCTCATCCTTTGGGTCGTCCGGCGAGTCGTTGAGGCGGGCGTGTGCGAACGCTTGGTCGTCGCGACCGATGCGCGCGAAATCGCAGCGGTCGTGGAGCGAGCCGGGTACGAGGCCGTGCTGACCTCCGCCGACCACCAGTCGGGTACAGAGCGAGTCGCAGAAGTCGTTGGAAGCAAATCATTTAGTTCATACGACGTGGTGCTGAACGTGCAGGGCGACGAGCCGCTCGTGGCGCCCGCCGCGCTGCACGGCGCCGTCGCGCGGGTGCGGCGCGGGGCTCCGATCGGCACCGCGGCGGGGGATCTCGAGCGCGCGCTTGCCAGTGATCCCAATCGTGTCAAGGTCGTGACAGACACGGGGGGCCGGGCGGTGTATTTCTCGCGGGCGCCGATCCCGTTCGATCGCGATGGCACGGGCGACGTGATCTACCATCAGCACGTGGGTGTCTACGCCTACACCCGCGAAGCGCTGGAGCGCTGGATCCGGCTCGCACCGGTGCCGGAAGAGCGGTGGGAGCGGCTCGAGCAGCTGCGGCCGCTGTTGCACGGGATTCCGATCGGCGTGGCGCTGTTCTCGGGGCCCGCGGCGCCCGGCGTCGACACTGCGGACGACTTGCGGTACGCGGAAATACAGTTGACCCGCCACCTGAAGGAGGTGAGTCCGTGAGTTCGACGAAGTACATCTTCGTGACCGGCGGCGTCGTGTCGTCGCTCGGCAAGGGCATCGCGGCCGCCTCGCTCGGCCGCCTCCTGGTGGAGCGGGGCCTCCGGGTGACGATTCAGAAGTTCGATCCCTATATCAACGTTGATCCCGGCACCATGTCGCCGTTTCAGCACGGCGAGGTGTACGTCACCGACGACGGCGCGGAGACCGATCTCGACCTGGGCCACTACGAGCGGTTCATCGACCGCTCGTTGTCGCAGGTGAATAACGTCACCACCGGGCGGATCTACCTGTCGGTAATCACGAAGGAGCGGCGCGGCGAGTACCTCGGGTCCACCGTACAGGTGATCCCCCACATCACGGACGAGATCAAGGCCTCTATTCGCCGACTCGCACCCGACCACGACGTCGTGATCACGGAGATCGGTGGCACCGTGGGGGACATCGAATCGCTCCCGTTCCTGGAGGCGATCCGCCAGTTCCGCCAGGAAGTCGGCCGCGACAATACGCTGTTCATCCACCTCACCCTCGTCCCGTTCATCGCCGCCACCGCCGAGCTCAAGACCAAGCCGACCCAACACTCCGTTCGAGAGCTGATGCAGATCGGGATCCAGCCGGACATCCTGGTGTGCCGCACCGAGCGACCGCTCTCGGAGGAGCTCAAGCGCAAGATCGCGCAGTTCTGCAACGTGGACTTCGGCTGCGTGGTCGAGAGCCCGGATGTGAAGTCGATCTATGAGATCCCGCTCAAGCTGCACGAGCAGGGGCTCGACCGGGAAGTGTGCATGCGGCTGCACCTCGAGACGAAGGAGCCCGATCTGCGCGCGTGGGCGCAGATGGTCGAGAAGATCCTGAACCCGGTCGACCGGGCACGGATCGCCGTGGTGGGGAAGTACACGGAGCTCGCGGACAGCTACAAGAGCATCCACGAAGCGTTGGTGCACGGCGGCATCGCGAACGAATGCGGCGTGCAGATCGATTGGATCTCGTCCGACCGCTTCACGGACCAGGCGGCCGCGGGCGAGCTGCTCGGCACGTACGACGCGTTGCTGGTGCCCGGCGGCTTCGGCGTACGCGGCGTGGAAGGCATGCTCGAGGCGATCCGCTGGGCGCGCGAGCACAAGCTCCCGTTTCTCGGGATCTGCCTCGGATTGCAGGCGGCGATCATCGAGTTCGCGCGCGACGTGGTCAAGCTTCCCGATACTAACTCGAGTGAATTCGCGCCCGAGTGCGAGAACCCGGTGATCGCGCTGATGCGCTCGCAGGAAGGCATCCAGGAAATGGGCGGCACGATGCGGCTGGGGGCGTACCCCTGCAAGCTGCGCCCGGGCTCCCGGGTCGCACAGGTCTACGGAGCGCTCGAGGTGAGCGAGCGGCATCGTCACCGCTACGAAGTGTCGAACGCCTACCGCGACGTGCTCGCGGAATACGGGATGCGCTGCGCCGGGCTCTCGCCCGACGGCTCGCTCGTCGAGATGATCGAGCTTCCCGATCACCCCTGGTTCATCGGCTGCCAGTTCCACCCCGAGCTCAGGTCCCGACCCACCCGGCCGCACCCCCTGTTCGCCGGGTTCGTGGGCGCGGCGCGCCACCAGCGCCGGGCCAGGGCTACGGCGCCCCTCGCTCAGGCGGAGCGGTCGTCTCAGCTCGCCGGCCGTCGCGACTGACATGGCGCAGCACTTCGGGGGCGGCGGGGCCTCCCCGTTCCTCATCGCCGGACCGTGCGTCGTCGAGTCCGACGACATGAACCTGCGAGTCGGCGAGGCGCTCGCCGAGCTCGGGGCGAGGCTCGGGCTGCACGTCATCTACAAGGCGTCCTACGACAAGGCGAACCGGTCGCGGCTGAAGGGGGCGCGGGGGCCAGGCCCCGAGCGCGGGCTCGCGGCGCTCGCCAAGGTGCGGGCCGCGACGGGCCTGCCGGTTCTCACAGATGTTCACGAAACCGGCCAGGTATCCGCCGCCGCACACGTCGCGGACGTGCTGCAGATTCCCGCATTCCTCTGCCGCCAGACCGACCTGCTCGTCGCGGCCGGTCGCGCCGGACGCGCCGTGAACGTGAAGAAGGGCCAGTGGATGGCGCCCGAGGGCATGGCGGGGGCGGTCGAGAAGGTCCGGGCGGGCGGAGCGCCCGAGATCGCCGTGACCGAACGGGGCACTTTCTTCGGCTACGGCGACCTCGTGGTCGACATGCGCAGCTTCGTGCGCCTCCGGATCGCGTGCGGAACGCCGGTCATCTACGACGGGACGCACGCCGTGCAGCAGCCGGGGCAGGGTCCGGAGGGCTCGAGCGGGGGCCTGCGCGATTTCATCCCCCCGCTGCTCTATGCCGCGGCCGCAGCGGGCGCCGACGGGTTCTTCCTCGAGACGCATCCCGATCCGGACCGCGCCCCATCCGACGGCCCGAACATGATCCCGCTGGACCAGCTGCCAGGCATCGTGAGCGTGGCTTTGGACGTGTGGCAGCGAGCCCGGGAGGCCGTCCGTGCGTAATCACGTGAGCGGTCGAGCACCCCGCCCCGCGCAGGAGGACGCGTGATCGACGCTGCCGTCGCCCGGCGCCTGAAGCTCGTCGGCTTTGACGTCGACGGCGTCCTGACCGACAACGGCATCTACGTCGGGATGGAGGGCGATCACCCGGTCGAATTCAAGCGCTTTCACATCCAGGACGGCCTCGGCGTCCGGATGCTCCGCACCGCCGGGCTCCTCGTCGTGTGGCTCTCGGGACGGGAATCGGCCGCCACGACGCTGCGCGCGCGCGAGCTCGCCGTGGACGAGGTGATTCAGGATCCGACGGCGCGCAAGCTCCCCGCGTTCGAGGCCCTGCTCGAGCGGCGCGGGCTCGCCTGGGAGGAATGTGCCTTCGCCGGCGACGACCTCGCGGATCTCCCGTTGCTCACCCGCGTCGGGCTCCCGATCGCGGTGGCGAACGGCGTGGCCGAGGTGAAGGCCGCCGCCCGGCTGGTGACGACCGTTTCCGGGGGCCAGGGCGCCGTCCGCGAAGTGGCCGAGCTGATCCTCAAGGCCCGGGGCGAGTGGCAGGGCCTGCTCACGAAGTACTTCTTGGAGCGTGGCGATGTCCCGCATGGAGCCCAGCGAACTCGCTGAGCGCGGGCGCCGCGTGCTGGCCCTCGAAGCCGAGGCGATCCGCCGGGTGGGGGAGCGCCTGGGCCCGGCGTTCGCGCGCGCCGTGCGCCTCCTTGCAGACGCGAAGGGACGCCTCATCGTCTCAGGACTTGGCAAGTCCGGGTTGATCGCGCGCAAGGTCGCGGCCACCTTCACGTCCACCGGCACACCCGCCTCGTTTCTCCACCCCGTGGACTCCCTGCACGGGGACCTCGGCATCGTGGGCCAGGACGATGTGGCGCTCCTGCTGTCGAAGAGCGGCGCCTCCGACGAGCTGTTCGGGCTGGTCAACCAGCTGAAGCGGCTCGGCGTGCCGATTATCGCGCTCACGGGTGACCCTGACTCGGTGCTCGCGCGTCAGGCCGACGTCGTGCTGGACGGCAGCGTCACCGAGGAGGCCTGTCCAGAGACCCTCGCGCCGACGGCGAGCACGACGGCGGCGCTCGCTCTGGGAGACGCCCTCGCGGTCGCCGTGCTCGAAGAGAAGGGATTCGGACGCGGGGACTTCGCGGCGCTGCACCCCGGCGGAACGCTGGGCAAGAATCTGCTGCTTCGCGTCGCGGACGTGATGCTCGCCCGGGACGTGCCCACCCTGGGGCCCGACCGCCCGATGCGCGAGTGCGTGGTCCTGCTCGCGGAGAAGCGCGGCACGGTGGCGGTGGTGGACGCCGCCGGCAGCCTCGTCGGCGTCGTCACCGCGGGCGACCTGACGCGGCTCATGGAGCGGACGGACCAATTCCTCGACATCCCGGTGCGCGAGGTCATGACCCGAACCCCGAAGAGCACCGCGGCCGACGCGCTCGCGGGAGCGGCGGTGCGGCTCATGGAGCAGCATGGCATCATGGCCCTGCCCGTGCTCGACGGCGGGCGCAAACTGGTCGGCATGGTCCACCTGCATGATCTGATGAGGGCGGGCGCCGGATGAGAGACAAAAGAGCGTCGCGCAACGACGTCACGCGAAGGCGTCACGCAGAATCGTCACGTCTCCGCGTGACGTTTCCGTGCTACGTCGTTTGGTGCTACGTCTCTCTGGGAGGGGTGGTGGTGGCGGCCTGCGAAACCGGCATCAAGCCCACGGCGACCATTGCCGCCCCGGATTCGGCCGACCAGGTGCTGCTCGGCATGTCGCACCACGTGACGGACGCCGGGATTCAGCGCGCGCACGTGCGGGCCGATACGGCATATTTCTATTCCCCGGCGCAAACCGCCGAGCTCCGCAACGTCCACATCACGTTCTACGACCCCCGGGGGGCCGAGACGTCGACGCTCACGTCGCGGGAGGGTACGTACCACTGGCGCAGCGGTGACATGGAAGCGCGAGGCAACGTGGTGGTGGTACGAACCGACGGCGCGACGCTCCGGACCGAAGTGCTGCGCTACAACCAGGCGCGGAATCAGGTGACCTCCGACAACCCGTTCGTGTTCGACGAGCCGACGCGCCACATCGAGGGCGAGGGCTTCACCTCGGATCCCGACTTCAAGGTCGTAACGGCGATTCGCCCGAAGGGGACGGGTGGTAAGTTCACTCTCCCGAACCAATGATGGCCATGGCGCTCCTCGCCACCTTCGCCCAGCAGCCGGCTGCCGCCACCGACACGACGAGGGGGCGGCCGTGCGTGATTCAAATCGATTCGATCGGGCACAACTACCAGGAGGCCACGGTTCGACCGGGCGAGAAGAACTACTTCGCCGGGGGCGGCGTCCTCGCCCGTTGCCAGGGGACGGGCAGCATGCTTTCCGCCGATAGCGTCGCGCTGTTCGCCGGGGTCGGCCGCTTCGACATGGTCGGCCAGAGGACTCCCGTGCACATCCGGGACACCGCTATCACGCTCGATGCGACGACCGCCGCCTATTTCCTGCGACAGGAGCGGCTCGAGGCGCACAAGAACGTCGTCGCGGTGAACCGCAAGACCGGATCGGTGCTGCGCGGGCCCAACCTGACGTACTACCGCGCGGTGAAGGGCGTGCGCGACACGCTCGAGATGTACGCATCGGGTCGCCCGACCATCGAGTACCACTCCGCGGACTCCGGGGGAGGGGAACCCTACGTCATCGTGGCCGACCGGGTGCGCTTCAAAGGGAACGACCGCATGTGGGGCGGCGGGCGGGTGACCATCGACCGGAGCGATTTCGCGGCACGCGGCGACTCGATGCAGCTCGACCAGGCCGCCGGATTCGCCGTGCTTGTGGGCAAGCCGCGCGTGGAAGGGAAGAGCGCCCGGCCCTACACCCTCACCGGCACGCGGATCGAGCTCGGGCTCCAGGGGCGGGGGCGGGACATCCGCCTCGTGAAGGCGCTGGGCGACGGCGTGGCGACCGGAGCCGACTGGCGCCTCACCGCGGACACGATCCACCTGCACGTCGACCGGAAGAAGCTGCAGCAAGCGTTCGCCTGGGGTCCCAAGGATTCAGTCCGGGCACGCGCGCTGTCCACGCTCAACACCATCCAGGCCGACTCCCTGGCCCTCGACCTCCCGGATGAGGTGCTCGACGAAGCGCGCGCCTTTGGGCACGCCTACTCGACGTCGAAGACAGAGTCCCCAAAGCGGGACTCCACCGCGACCCCCGAGGTGAACTGGTTCGCGGGGGATTCCCTCACGGCACGCTGGAAGCAGGTCCCCGACTCGGCCGGGACGCCCCGGAGCAAGCTGTATCGGCTCATCGCTCGGGGGTCGGCCCGCTCATTCACGTACCTGGCGAGCGAGCACGATTCGACGGGCCCGTCCCTCAATTACTCCCGCGGCAAGGTCATCGATTGCGTCCTGAAGGGCGACAAGGTGAACCGGTGCACCGTCACCGGAGGGGCCAACGGCGTCCAGCTCGACCCGCGGCCGCCGGCGCCGCCGGACACGACAAAGGCCGATACGACCAAAAAGAAGCCCCGTCCATGACACCGCCCGTCTCCTCCCGGCACCTCGCCGATCTGATCGCGGCACGGGATTCGTCGCTGCCGCTCGCCGCCGCCGCGCTCGCCCGCGTGGCGGACGAGCGGGGTCACGCCCCGTTCAGCGAGCTGGCCATCGCGTACCGCGAGGAGTTCCTCACGCTCCGGGCCCACTCGCGCGAGGCGGACGTGCCGGAGTTGGGCGGCCTGTCGGTCGAGGAGTTTCGGACCAGCCTGCGCACGTCGGTGCTGCCCCGGCTGGCGCTGATGAAGGTGGTGACCTACCCGGCGGCCGCGCTGGGAGACGCCGCGCCCATTGCGTTCACGGTCGACGCCTGGGGAGAGATCGCCGCCGACCGCGCCGCCAGCGCCGACCGGCTGCTCGACGCCGCCGTGCACGCGCTCGCCCGGGCCGAATCGGCCAGCGGCGAGCACCCCGTGGTGCGTGGGGGTAGCCGTCTTACCGCCACCGGATTGCTGAAGGTCTACAAGAGTCGCTCGGTGGTGAACGATGTGAGCGTGCAGCTCGACCAGGGCGAGATCGTCGGCCTGCTCGGGCCCAACGGGGCGGGGAAGACCACGACGTTCTATATGATCACCGGCCTGATACGCCCCGACGGCGGGCACATCGGGCTCGACGGACGGGACATCACGGCGGAGCCGATGTACCGCCGGGCGCGGATGGGGATCGGCTATCTGGCCCAGGAGCCGTCGGTGTTTCGGAAGCTCACGGTGGAGGACAACGTCCGCGCGATCCTCGAGACCCTGCCCCTGGGGGAAGCCGAGCGTCGCGAGCGGCTGGAGCGGTTGCTCGACGAGCTGGCGATCAAGCACCTGCGGCGGCAGCAGGGGTTCCAGCTGTCGGGGGGCGAGCGGCGCCGCCTCGAGATCACCCGCGCGCTCGTCACCGAGCCCAAGTTCATGCTGCTCGACGAGCCGTTCGCCGGCGTGGATCCGATCGCGGTGCACGACATTCAGACCATCGTGGCCGGGTTGCGCCACCGCGGCATCGGCGTGCTGATCACCGACCACAACGTGGAGCAGACGCTCGATATCGTGGACCGCGCCTACATCATGTTCGAAGGCAAGGTGCAGGTCGCCGGCACCGTCCGAGAGCTCGTGTTCGACGACCGGGTCGCCAACCTGTATCTCGGGCCCACCCTGACGGCCCGCCTCCGCGCCCGCCTCGGGCAGCCGCAGCCGGTATGAAAACGGGTCTGCAGCAGCACGCGGCGCTGTCGCAGCAGCTGCGGATCAATCCGCGGCTGTACCAGGCGATGGACCTGCTGTACATGCCGCTGCTCGACCTGCAGCAGCACCTCAAGCAGGAGCTGCTCGGCAATCCGTTCCTCGAGCTGGTCGAGCCGGAGGAGGAAACGGAAGTGCCGTTGGCGGAGGAGGCGAAGGAGGACAAGAAGGAGGCCGAGAAGAACGACGAGCCCAACTGGGAGGAGATCCTCCTCGACGACGGCGGCGATCAGGGCGCCCCGCCGCGGGACATGAGCGAGGCCCGCGAGTACGTCGAGCCCGTGCCGGTCGAGACCAAAGACCTGGCCGACCACCTGCGCGAGCAGATGCGGCTGCTCGACCTCACGCCCCGCCAGCAGCTCCTCGCCGAAGAGTTCATCGGGAACATCGCGGAAGACGGCTATCTCGGCGCGACCCTCGAGGAGATCGTGAACGGCGTGAATCAGGTGCTCGAGGCCCACGCCGCCGAGTCGGAGCACGACGTCGCCCCCCAACTGTACACGCTGGCCGAGGCCGAGGAGATGCTCCGCATCATCCAGAAGCTCGACCCTCCGGGGGTCGGCGCCCGGGACCTGCGCGAGTGCCTGTTGCTCCAGCTCGAGTCCCGGGGCGAAACCGACACGCTCGCCTACCGCCTCGTCCGGGATGCCTTCGACGATCTCAAGGCGCATCGCTGGAGCGATCTCGGAAAGCGGTTCGGTCTGGGCGCGGCCGAGGTGCAGAAGGTGGCCGACGAGCTCGCCAGGCTCGATCCCAAACCGGGCCTGCAGCACTCATCCGCCAACGAGGCGTACATCATTCCCGACCTGGTGGTGGAAAAGATCGACGGACAATACAAGGTGTTCTTGAACGACTCCGGGCTGCCGCGGCTGCGAATCTCGAAGACCTATCAGGACATCGCGCGCGACAAGAAGAAATTCCAGGGCGAGAACAAGGACTTCATCAACCAGCGCATGAACAGCGCGCACTGGATGATCCAGGCGATCGAGCAGCGCCGCCAGACGATGCTCAAGGTCATGAACTTCATCGTCGATCGGCAGCGCGAGTTCTTCGAGAAGGGCGTGGAGTACCTGAAGCCGCTCACCCTGCGCGAAGTCGCCGACGTCATCAACATGCACGAGAGCACGGTGAGTCGCGTGACGAACGAGAAGTACGTACAGACGCCCCGGGGCCTCCTGCCACTCAAGTTTTTCTTCTCGAGCGGCCTCTCGACCACCACCGGGGAGGACGCCAGCGCCCGCGCCATCCGCGCGCAAATCCAAAAGATGGTGGGCGACGAGGACCCCAAGAACCCGCTCACCGACCAGCAAATCGTGGAGATGTTCGCGCAGAAGGGCGTCAAGATCGCGCGGCGGACGGTCGCAAAGTACCGCGACCAGCTGAGCATCCTCCCGGCCCGCATGCGCAAACGGCTGTGAGCCTCGCCACCGGCGCGGCCCTCCCGGAAGTGAGCGTCCTGGTCCCTGCGAAGGACGAGGCCGAAAACCTGCCGGAGTTCGTGCGCCAGGCGCGCGAGGCGCTGCTGCCGCTGCCCTATTCCTGCGAGATCGTCGTGATCGACGACGGCAGCCGCGACGGCACCGCGGACACGTTGCGCGACCTCGCGGCCAAGCATCCCTTCCTGCGGGTCGTGACCCACCGCAGCCAGCGCGGCATCGCCGACGCCCTCGCGTCGGGCGCCGACGTCGCCCGCGGCCGGGTCCTCGTGTTCTACCCCGCCGACCTGCAGTATCGCCCGAGCGACATTCCCGGCCTCGTGCAGCCGATTCTCGACGACGCGGCCGACGTGGTCACCGGCACGAAGCAGGGCCACTACGAAAAGCGCTTCGTCTCCTGGGTGTACAACGGGCTGTGCCGCTGGCTGTTCGGCGTCCGGGTGACGGACCTGAACTCTGTGAAGGCGTACCGCCGGGAGGTGATGGACGGCCTGACGAGGCGCCCGGATTGGCATCGCTTCATGGTGGTCATCGCCGCCGCGCAGGGCTTCCGGCTGGCCGAGCGGCCGGTCCCGCTCCAGCCGCGCCAGGCGGGAAAGTCGAAGTTCGGGATCGGGCGCATCCCCGTGGGCGTCCTGGATCTCGTGTCCGTCTGGTTCCAGCTGCGGTTCGGCCGCAAGCCGATGCTGTTCTTCGGCGTGTCGGGAGCGGTGCTGATCTTCCTCGGATTCTTGGTAGGCGTGTACGCCCTGATCGAGCGCTACGTGCTCGAGCACGGCAACCGCGCGTTTCTCTACCTCGTGCTGCTGCTCGTGCTCGCGGGGTTGATCCTGTTCGGCTTCGGCTTCGTGGGAGAGATGCTCGCCGGGATGCGGGAGGAGGTGCGGGGCCTGCAGCGGGAATTGGGCCAGCTGCGGGACGGTCCCCCGACCGAGCGATGAGGGCGATCGCAGGGCAAGCCCGGCTCGAAGCGACCTACGGTCGCGTAATCACCGCCGCATACAAGTCGAGCCACCGCTGCACGATCGCCTGCCACCTGAACTGCTCGCGCAGCCGGCGCCGGCCGGCCTCCCCCATCCGGCGGGCCAGGGCAGGGTCGTCACGCAGCCGCCGCACCGCCGCGGCCAGCGTCGCCGCGTCTCCCGGCGGAACCAAGAGCCCCGACACGCCGTCCTCCACGATGTCCGGAATGCCGCCGACCCGGCTCGCGATCACGGGCGTCCCGTAGTTCATCGCCTCCAGTAGGACGACGCCGAGCCCTTCCGTATCCCCGCGGGCGTCGAGCACCGACGGCAGGACGCAGACCGCGGCTCTCGCGTAGCTCGCCTGGAGCTCTTCCGGCGGAATCTTCCCTCGGAACACCACCCGACCGGCTACGCCGAGCCGCTGGGCCAGCGCCTCCAACCCGGGACGCTCGGGCCCGTCACCCACGATCTCGAGCCGCGGCCCCGCGGGCTCCAATCGGGCGATCGCCTCGATGAGATGCGCCACGCCTTTGCGCTCCACCAGCCGGCCCACGAACAGCACCGGACCGGTGCCGTCCTGAGCCGCCGGAGCCTGATCCACGTCGGGAAGAGACGTGGTGTACGGAATCACCTCGATGGGCACGTCGACGAGCTCCCGCAGCTCGCCTGCGGTATAGTTGGATATCGCGACCACGCGGTCCGAGCGTCGCGCCGCCCATGCCAGAAAGCCCTTGAGGAAGGGCAGGGCACGCTTCACCCACCGCAGCTCCACGCCGTAGAACGTCGTCACCAGCCGCGCGGGACGCGCGCGCTGCGCCGCCCATCCGAACAGCGCCAGCGGCAGCGGCCAGTGTACGTGGATGACGTCGTAGCGGGTCCGACGGCACAGCCGCCAGACCGCCGCCATGCCGGCGACCACGAAGCAGGCCGGCATGAGCCGGAACAGCAGGGAGCGTTTCATCCGGTCTGGCGCCGCTTCCTCGTGCGTGAGGCTCTCCCAGCGGCGCGGAAAGTACCGGAACCGATGCACGGTGATCCCGGCGAACACCTGATCGGGCGCGCCCCGGTACGACGACGTGAACACTTCCACTTCGTGCCCCGCCGCCTGGAGCCGCTTGAGCAGCTCCACGAGCCACGGTACGATCACATCGTCCGGCGTGCGTGGGAAAGCGGTGACTACGTGGAGGATGCGCATGGCAGCTTCACAAAGTTACGACTTTCCCGGGGTTTCCGGGCATGGTATTTTTCGAGCCCATGCACACTCCGATCGCGCCGTCGTCACCCGAGCTCACCGATTTCTATCGCGAACGCTACAACTGGCGGAACGCCGGCGAAGAGCGGATGCGCTTCCGCAAGGCGACCAAGCTCGCGCAGGTCCGCCCGGGGAGTGCCGTGCTGGACATCGGATCTCGCAACGGGGACCTGCGGAAGTATCTGCCGAGCGACGTGAAGTATCAGGGGCTCGACATCGCGCCGGAGTTCGCCGCACCCCAGATCCTGATCCATGACATTACTGCCGGGCTCCCGTTCCCCGACGCGTCGTTCGACTACGTCTTCATGATCGAGGTCTTGGAGCACACCCCCACCGCGTACAACACCGCCGGCGACATCCACCGCGTGCTGCGGCCCGGCGGCGTCTGGGTCGTCTCAGTCCCCAATCCTTACCACGTCAAGGAGATCGTCTGGAATCTCCTCCGCGTGCCGGACCGCCAGGGGCACATCTACAGCTGGACCCGACAGACCATTACGCGTCTCGGAGAGATGAACGGCTTTCGGCTCGCGGACTGGGGCGGCACCTACTTCTACCCTCCCATCCCCGCGCCATGGCTCCTCGCGCGGTCGGTCGCCTACAAGTTCGTGAAGACTTGATCGCCCGACGCTGGCTCTGGGCGGTCCAGGGCCTCGTCACACTGGCGGTCGTGGCCTTCGTGGGCCGGTCGATCGCACGGAACTGGTCGGAGTTTCGCTCGCTCCACGTCGCGCTCGCGATCGCCCCGGGGTGGATCGCGGGATCCGTCGTCCTGGTGTTCCTGACCTACGCGATGCAGATCGAGTCCTGGCGCCGCATCCTGGCAGGCTGGGGGCAGCGACTCGCGTTCGGCCCGGCGGCCCGCACGTGGAGCGTCGCCAACCTCGGGCGCTACGTCCCGGGGAAGGTGTGGAGCGTGGCCGGCCTGGTGGTGCTGGCCCAGCGGGCCGGCGTCGAGCCGGGCCCGGCCGCGGCATCCGCCTTCGTGATCCAGGCCGTGTCCCTCGGCAGCGGGGTGGCGGTAGTCGCGGCCGTGACCCCGCAGAGCGCACCACCGCTCCGTCTCGCGCTCGCGGGACTCGCCGCCGTGGCCACCATCCTGGTGCTCGTCTGGCGCCCCACCGCTCGCTGGCTGGGCCGCTTGGTGAATGCCGTTGCCCCCCTTGAGCCGCTCGCCCCGTCGGCTGTCCTCGCCGGCACCATCCTCACGGTGCTCAGCTGGGGCACGTACGGAGGGGCGCTGTGGATGCTCGCGCGGGGGCTCATCCACGACGCCCCCCTCCCCCTCCCGCTCACCACAGCTATCGGCGCGTTCACGCTGGGCTACATTCTCGGCCTGCTGGCCCTATTTGCACCCGGCGGGGTAGGGGTCCGCGAGCTGGTGCTCGTCGGGCTGCTCGCGCCGTTCTTGGGGAGCGGCGGCGCGGTGGCCGTGAGCGTCGCATCACGCGTGCTGCTCACACTGACGGAGGCGGCGGCCGCGTTGCTGACGCTCCCGCTCCGGCACCGTCCACAGGAGTCCGTCCAGTGAGTCATCCTGAGCCCTCGACCCCCGTGGCCCCGTCCCCCTCCGCCTACGAACCGCATCGCCCCACGCTGATCGCGACCGCCGCGCTCAGCCTGTGGCCGTTGCTGCTGTCCCTTCCCATGCTCGCGGGGATGTGGCTCGCGAGCCCGTGGAGCGATCAATACCTGGCCGGCCTGCCGTTCCACGCCTGGAGCGCCGAGTGGTTCAAGCGGACCGGGCGCCTGCCGCTTTGGAATCCCGAGCTGTTTGGCGGGATGCCGTTCGTGGCCGCGGGCAGCGGGGACATCTTCTATCCCACCTGGCTGCTGCGATTTATCGTCCCGGTCACGACCGCCAGCAACTTGAGCTTCCTCCTGCATTACATCTTCGCCGGTTTGTTTACGTACCTGCTGTTGCGGCGCCTGCAGGTCGCGTGGATCGGATCGGTCATCGGAGGGCTTGCCTACGAGCTCACCGGCTTGATCGCGTCGTATCCGTCACCGGGACACGACGGCAAGCTGTTCGCGTCCGCGATGCTGCCGCTGATGCTGCTCGCGCTCGTGCTCGCGCTGCGCGAGCGCCGCTGGACCGGCTACGTGCTGCTCGCCACAGCGACCGCGCTGACGCTGCTCGGCCACTTCCAGCTGGCGTACTACTCGCTCATTGCCGCCGGATTGTTCGCGCTCTACCTCACGTTCGAGGAGGCGGGGGACAGCGGGGGAGGGGAGCGCGTGCTGCGACTCGGGCTGGCGCTCGCGGCCGTGCTGATCGGCTTCGGCGTCGCCGCGATTCAGATCCTGCCGTTCTTCGAGTACATCCCGTTCTCCCCGCGCGCCCAGGGCTACCACGGTTTTGAAGGCTCCACCTCGTTCGCGATCCCGTGGAACCACGTCCCGGAGTTCTTCCTCAAGAGCTTTGTTGGCTCGACTCCGGCGGGGACATACTGGGGATCGAACTCTCTCAAGCTGCACTCGGAGTACCTCGGCCTGCCCGTGGTCGTGCTCGCCGCGCTGGGCGCGACGGTACGAGAGCGCCGGCGGCAGATCCTGTGGGTGGGCGGCATCGGGATCCTCTTCCTGCTGATCAGCCTCGGGGCCGGCACGCCGTTCTTCAAGCTCTGGTGGGCGGTCATGCCGCTGGTCAAGAAGACCCGGGCCCCGGGGATGGCGTTTTACGTGGTCGCCCTCGTGACCGCCATGTTCGCAGGGCTGGGTGTGGAACGCGCCCTCAAGGGAGAAGGCAGACGCGTGATGGCACCGGCGCTGATCCTCGGCGGGATCGTGGCCCTGCTCGGGGTCACGGGCGTGTTCGGCCACATCGCCGAGGCGCTCGCCGCCGAGAGGGCGGCGGCCGCGGGCGCCGACCAGTCCGCGATCCTGTGGGGTGCGGTGACGAGCGGACTCGCTCTTGCGGCCACAGCCGCCGTGCTCGGTCCGGGACAGGTCCGGCTGACGCCGCGGCTAGGCGCACTGGCGCTCATCCTCATCGTCGGGACCGACCTGTGGCTCAACGCGCGCCAGTTCTGGGGCTACACCAACCCATACGAGCGAGACCCGCTGATCGACCGCGTCGCGGCGACGCCGGTGCCCTATCGCGTCCTCACGCCGCCAACCGTAGCGGGAGAGGCTTATCCGGGGTCCGCCTTGATGACCTTCGACATCCCCCAGACGTTCGGCTACCACGGCAACGAGCTGCGTTACTACGACGAGTTGTGGGATCGCGAGAATTCCTGGAGAAACCTCGGCGTCCTGTCGCTCTGGGATCTCTGGGCGGTGCGCTACGTGATCCTGCGTGCGGACACGCGCACCGTCGACTCGATCCCGGGATTCCGCCGCGTACTGGATTCGGTGCGAACGTCGACCGGCGCCGTGGCAACGCTGTTCGAGCGAGTGGCCCCGGCGCCGTACGCCCGCATTGTATCGGGCGCCATCAAGACCGACTCGGCGACGATCATCCCGACCCTCGTCGATCCGCGTATGGACTTCTCAAGGATCGTTCTCTTCACCAACGATCAGCCGGTTACGCCGGAGCCGCTGAAGCAGATGCCCGCGCCCAGCCCGTCGCGCGCCGCCGTGACCGCATGGCAGCCTGGACGGATGACCGTGACGCTCAACCCCGTGCCTCCGCAACCGGGCTACCTGCTGATCGCCGAGAACTGGTACCCCGACTGGCAGGCCACAGTCGACGGCCGGCCGGCGCAGGTGCTGCGGGGTGACTACAGCCTGATCACGGTCGCGCTACCGGCAGGGGCCAAGGTCGTGGAGCTCGCGTTCCGCTCGAAGCTGTATGAGACGGGCAGGACGATCAGCATCGCATCCCTCACCGCGCTCCTGGCCGCGCTGCTCGCCGCCCTTGTCCCGTCGCGCGCCCGACATGGGTGAGCGAGCGCTGGTTGTGATCCCCACCTACAACGAGGCCGGGAACCTCTCGAGTCTCGTCCCTCAAGTACTTTCGCAAGACGCTCGGCTCGAGATCCTGGTGGTGGATGACAAATCCCCGGACGGCACCGGCCAGCTGGCCGACGCGCTGGCCGCGAAGGAGCCCCGCCTCCACGTGCTGCACCGGGAAGCAAAGCTCGGCCTTGGAACGGCTTACATCACCGGCTTCAAGTGGGCTCTAGAACGGAGCTATGACTACGTGTTCGAGATGGACGCCGACTTCTCGCACGATCCGGCGCACTTAAAGGAGTTTCTCAAGGCGGTGGCCCAGGCGGACTTGGTGCTCGGCTCGCGCTACCTGAACGGCAGGGTGACGATCGTCAACTGGCCTATGGGGCGCTTGTTGCTATCATATTGTGCGAACATCTACGCCCGTTGGATCACAGGTCTCCGGATCTGGGACCTGACCGGAGGGTTCAAGTGCTTTCGCAGGCGCGTGCTCGAGGCGATCGACCTGGAGCGGGTGCGGTCTAACGGGTACGCCTTTCAGATCGAAATGAGCGTGAGGGCATGGCGCAAAGGGTTCACCCTGAAGGAAATCCCGATCGTGTTCGTCGACCGAACCGAGGGGCAAAGCAAGATGAACCGGGCGATCGTGCGGGA
>Ga0209056_10000849_pt1 | contig 33797 bp, 30 predicted proteins | sample GraSoiAngelo_114_FD_185876 | JGI IMG/M metagenome (GOLD analysis project Ga0209056, IMG submission 185876) | Grasslands soil microbial communities from the Angelo Coastal Reserve, California, USA - 14_0903_13_40cm (SPAdes) (version 2) | ecosystem: Environmental > Terrestrial > Soil > Grasslands... | reverse complement strand
CCGACGAGGCGGTCCGCGCCCTGGCCCGGGAGATCGTTCCAGCGGTTGCGGAGCGACTGATCGGCGACGAGATCGCACGGCTGCGGAAGCAGTACAAGCTGGAATAGACGAGCGGCCTCGACGGCGCCGCGAGACGGGAAATGCCCCGCCCCCGCGGCTGACCCATCGCACCCGGGCGCCAAGGCGGGCCCGTCGAGGGGACGGCCGCCCCGGGCGACGAGCTCACCTGTTCTCCGGGCGCCCGGCGCGCTGAGAGCCGCTCCGTACGCCCGCTAGGCAGGCCGGGTGCGCGTGACCCCCGCCGCAAGAAACCCGTCGATCTCGGCCTCCGCGAACCCGAGCCCGCGCAGGATCTCGCAGGCTTCGGAGCCGAACGCGGGCGTGGCCGGAGCGGGCGTGAAGCCGGCGCCGTCCAAGCGCACAGGCGTCGAGACGACGCGCACGGGTCCGAGGGCGAAATGCTCGAGGTCGTGAAGCATCCCGTTCGCGAGAGCCTGCTCGTCATCGAGCAGTTCCAGGGGGATCTTGACGCCGGCGGCGGGGATCCCGTGGACGTCGAAGATCGCCTTCCACTCGGCGGTGGTGCGGGATCCCATCACCGCTTCCATCCGCGTCCGTAACGCCGCATAGTGGCGCGCCTCGGCCTCAGGATCGCCCACGGGGCTCTCGTGAATGTCGTCCGTTACGCCCAGGACCCGCATGAGCGCGCGCTGGAGGCCGGGGCTCACGCAGGCCACGGCGATCGCCGCATCCCTCGTCGCGTAGGTCCTATAGTAGACGCCAGTCATGGCGGGCGTCCGGAACGAAGGCGTGACGGCAAGCTGCTCGGCGACGGGCGCGCCGCCGGCCCGGAGCCGCGCGAGCGCCTCGAGTGACGCGGCGTGCGGCTGACCGTCCACACCGTGGACCCGGACCATCGCGTTGTTTTGCACAACGAGCGCCGCCATCAGCAGCGAGACGTCGACTTCGCCGCCCCGCCCCGTCACGGTCCTGCGGAAGAGCGCTGACACGATGCCGAAGGCGAGCGTCACCGCGCACATGTAGTCGGCGATGGGCGGGTCGGCGGAAACCGGGACTCCGTCCTGCGTCCGGCCGGCCGCGGCCAGGAGCCCGCTGCGCGCCTGCACGACGAGATCCATCGCCGGGAGCCCGGCGTCCGGGCCACGCGGCCCGAAGCCCGTGACGTTGCCGACGACGAGCCGGGGGTGCCGGCGCACGAGGGTCGCCGCGTCCAGGCCGAGCGTGGCGGCGAGCCCCGGACGGAGGTTGGTGAGCACGACGTCGGCGGAGCCGGCGAGCGCCTCGATGATGCGCGCGGCCGCCGGGTGCTTAAGATCGAGTGGAAGCGAATGCTTGCCGCGATTCCGGCACACGAACAGCCTCGACTCGCCGGGGGCGAGCGGGGCCAGCTGCCGTACGGGATCACCGGCGAGCGGCTCGACCTTGATCACGTGCGCGCCGCCGTCCGCCAGGAGCTGGCCGCAGTAGGGGACGGCGATGAACTGGCCAAACTCGACGACCGTGAGACCGGCGAACGGGCGGGGATCAGGCATCCGGCCGGCGCGCGGCCTCCTTCTCGGCCATCTTCCGCTTCAGCTCGGCGGGCGTGAGCCGGACGATGTCCTCGTTCTGGTGCGCGTAGACCTGGTACGCGTCCGTGGCGACCTCCTCGAGCTCGAGGCGACGGCCGAGGACGTCGGCCTTCCAGCGCTTCTGCTCGCCGTCGCGCGCATGGAACTCCGGCATCACCTCCCGCGCGAACAACTCGAGGCTCGCGCAGATGTCCTTGTGGGTGGTGCGTCCGGCCTGGTTCAGGAGGATCACCTGATCGACGTGGGCGCCCTCAAACTCCCGGAGCCGCCTCCGGATCGTCTCCGGCGAGCCGATCAGGCCGCTCCGGAGCGTCTCCTGCGCCTGGGGCGTCTGGCGCCACCCCTGGTAGAGCTCCCACATGTCGCCGGCGCCGGGGGCGGGGATGCCGTGTCGGCCGTAGTGGCTCAGGCAGAAGACGAAGAACGTCCAGCCGGACGCCTTCGCTTGCGCCGCCTCGTCCGTCTCGGCGCACATGAAGCCGCTCACCATCGCGACGTTCGGGTTCGTCGGGTAGTCGGCGAGCTTGGCGAGGTGACGGGTGAGGTTGAGGTAGTACCGGTTCACCCAGGCGCGGGCGGCGTCCGGTGAGACGAACTGGAAGCCGAGCGCACCCATCCCCCACTGGCCAGCGCTCGCGATCGTGGTGATGTTCGAGCACGCCACCCAGAGCGGCGGGTGCGGTCGCTGGTACGGCTTCGGGAGCACGTTGCGGGCCGGAAAGTCGAAGAACTGACCACGCCACTCCCAGGAGGGGCGCGAGAACATGGGGATCAGCGCCTTGACCGCCTCCTCCCACACCTCACGTTTCTCCCGGACCCGACGGCCGAAGGGATGGAGCTCGACCGGCCCCTGCCCCTCCCCGAGGCCCAGCTCGACGCGGCCGCCGGAGAGGAGGTCGAGCGTCGCGACCCGCTCGGCGACGCGGATCGGATGGTTCGTCGGGAGCTGGACGACGCCATGGCCCAGTCGGATCCGCTTGGTCCGCTGGCTGGCGGCCCCGAGGAAGACCTCGGGCGCGGAGGAATGGGAGTACTCCTCGAGGAAGTGGTGCTCGACCACCCAGGCGTAGTCGTAGCCGAGCCGGTCCGCGAGCTCAATCTGGGCGAGCGAGTTCTGGAAGACCTCGTACTCGCTCCGCTCCGACCAGGGCCGCGGGATCTGATGCTCGTAGAAGATGCCGAACCTCACCCGCGCGCCCCGCTCAACGCCCGCGCTGCCATCGCCGCATGCTGGCGCACAGCGTAGACGATCCCCGCCGGGCGACGCAAGGTCAGAGCCGGTGGCGGATCACCCAGAGGTCGGCGAAGACCGGCTTGAAGAGGGTCGCCTTGAGAAACTCGATGCCGGACGATCCGCCGCTGCCGGCCTTGTTGCCGATCGTACGCTCGGTGAGCTTCACGTGCCGGTACCGCCACTCCTGCAGGCCCTCGTCAAAGTCGGTCATCAGCTCGAGGAGGATCGCCATGTCTGGCTGCTCCCGGTAGAGCCGGCAGAGTCCGTCCTGCACCGCCTCGCTCGCGACCGCCGGCAGCGTGACGTCGCGGGCCCGCAGCTCGGCTGGGATCGCAACGCCCCGGTGCGCAAGCAGATCGTAGAAGTGGTCGACGAGCGACCGCTCATGGAGGCGGCGCCCGAGGGCGACGTGCTCGGCCGGACGCGACTCGAAGCCCTTCAGGAGGTCGGCGCGCTTCTGGCCCACGACAAACTCGAGGGCACGGAACTGGGCCGACTGGAAGCCCGATGCGGTCTCCAGTCGGCTGCGGAACGCCGCGAACGACATCGGAGTCATCGTCTCCAGGATGTCGAGCTGGCCCACCACGGTCTTCATCACCGTCCGCGCGCGCTTGAACGTGGCGATCGCGCCGAAGAGGTCGTTCGCCGTAAAGTCCCGCTTGATCTTGTCCAGCTCGTGGAGAAGGAGCTTGAACCACAGCTCGTAGACCTGGTGGATGACGATGAAGAGGAGCTCGTCGTGCTCCGGCCCCTGGGAGCGGGGCTCCTGGAGCTCGAGAAGCCGGTCGAGCTTGAGGTAGCTCGTGTAGGTCAGGTTGTCGGGTGGCATCGTCCGCTACCTCCCTCCACCCCTCCCGAGGAGGAGCCAGAGCGCGACCACGAGCACGACCGCCGCGGCCGCCGCCGCGGTGGCCTTCAGCGCCCGGGCCTGGCGCCGCGCCCGCGCGACGGCCTCGGCGTAGGGGGTGCGCGTGAAGGTCACGAGCGTGTAGAGCGGGACGAACCGCCTCGGGAAGAGCCGGTGGAGCTCCTGCTCGAGCCGCCGCGTCAGGCGAAACGCGCGGGAGGCGGAGTGATCCCGCATCTCCACGAAGTTGGCGAGCGAGAGGTCGGCGAGCGCGTCGGTGTGCGGCTTGCGCAGCGACTCGTACTGGGCGAAGGCCGCTTCCCGGTCGGGGGCATGCCTCGCGAGCGCCTCGCTCAGGACGGCGCAGTCCTCGAAGGCGGCGTTGGCCCCCTGGCCGTAGAAGGGGACGACGGCGTGGCAGGCGTCTCCGAGCAAGACGACGCGGTCCCGGTAGTACCACGGACGCGAGCGGATCGTGACCAGCGTGCCGGTCGGGTTCCGGAAGTAGTCGGCCGTCAGGGTCGGCATCAACCCGAGGGCGTCGGGGTACGTCGCGCTGAAGAAGAGCGCGAGGTCCTCGGGCGTCCTGAACGCGGCGAAACTTCCCCGGCCCTCGAGGGGCCAGAACACCGTGCAGGTGAAGGAGCCGTCGGCGTTGGGCAGCGCGATCATCATGGAGCCCCCGCGCGGCCAGATGTGGAGGGCGTGCGGGTCCAGCGCGAACTGGCCGCCCGGCCCGGGGGGGATCGCCAGCTCTTTGTAGCCGTGCCCCAGGTAGGCCTGCTCGTAGTCGAACCGGTCCAGCCGGAGCATCTGTGCGCGCACTGCGGAGAACGCCCCGTCGGCGCCGATCACCGCGTCGCCCCGGGCCGTCGACGTCGCGCCGGTCCGGGCGTCCGCCAGCGAGACGGCGGCGCTCTCCAGGTCGACCCCCGTGCAGCGCTGGCCGAAGGCGATCCGCACGTTCGGGCTCTTTTCCGCCGCGTTCAAGAGTGCGGCGTTCAGCGCGGCGCGGCCGACCGAGTTGATCACGTGCCCCGGCTCTATGCCGTAGGGCTGGAAGGCGAGCTCGCCGCGCGAGGCGTGCATCATCCGACCCCGCATGGGGAGCGCGCCCCTGAGGACCTCGGTATCGAGGCCCACCTCGCGGAGGCTCGCGATGCCGCGGGTGGAGATCGCGAGGTTGATCGAGCGCCCCGCCGCCCGAGCCCCCGACCGCGGGTCGTCGCGCTTCTCGTAGACCTCCACCGCGTACCCTGCCCGGCCGAGATAGATGGCCATGAGCGCCCCGCCCAGACCGGCGCCCAGCACGACGAACTTGGCCGTCTCGCGCGGCGCCACCGTCCGCCCGCTAACCGGTCGCCGCGCCGCAGGACCGGGCCAGGATCCCGGCGAACCGCCAGACCTCGTGGAACGTGTTGTAGAGCGGCACCGGGGCGACCCGGATCACGTCGGGCGCCCGGAAGTCGACCACCACGTCCTCCGAGGCGAGCGCCTTGAGCACGTCCCGGGCGCGATCGCGGACGCGGATGGAGAGCTGGCAGCCCCGCGCCGCGGGCTCGCGCGGCGTGACCGTCTCGATGCGCTCGCCCGAGATCCGGTCGACCAGGTGCTGGAGGTAGCCGGTCAACGCGACCGACTTGGCCCGCAGGGCGTCCATGCCGACCTCGTCGAAGATCGCGAGGGAGGCACGGAGGGGCGCCATCGAGAAGATCGGCGGATTGCTGAGCTGCCAGCCGTCGGCGCCCTCGCGCGGGACGAACTCGGGCTGCATCAGGAACCTGTTCCCGGGGTCGGTGCCCCACCAGCCGGCGAGGCGTGGCAGCGCTGTGTTCCGGCCGTGGCGCTCGTGCACGAAGCAGCCCGCGACCGCGCCCGGGCCGGCGTTCAGGTACTTGTAGGAGCACCAGACGGCGAGATCGACCTCCCAGTCGTGAAGCCGCAGGGGCACGTTGCCCACGGCATGGGCGAGGTCGAATCCGACGCGGCAGCCGTGGCGCCGGGCGGCGGCCGCGATCCGTTCCATGTCAAAGACCTGACCCGTCAGATAGTGGACACCGCTCATCAGGACCAGCGCAATCTCCCGGCCGTGCCGCTCGATCAGCGCCTCGACGTCCTCCACGCGGAGCAGGTCCTCGCCGGGCCGCGGCCGGGCGACCAAGAGCGATCCCGCGGGGTCAAGGTCGTGGTGCCCGATGTGGGACCGCAGGGCGTAGCCGTCCGACGGGAAGGCGCCGCCCTCGAGGAGGATCCGGTGGCGCGCCGGGGTGGGGCGGTAGAAGGTCGCCAGCATCAGGTGCAGGTTCACGGTGAGCCCGTTCATCATGACGACCTCGCCCGGTACGGCGCCCACCAGCCGGGCCCCGGACTCCCGGAACAGCTCGTGGTAGGTGTACCAGGGCGTCTCGTCCTTGAAGTGCGCGTCAACCCCGAGACGCTCCCAGGCGGCGACTTCCGCCTCGACCAGGGCCCGCGCCGTCCTCGGCGCGAGCCCCAGGGAGTTGCCGCAGAAGTAGATGACCGGCTGACCGTCGGCGCGGGTCGGGATGTGGAACAGGGCGCGACAGGACGCGAGCCGGTCGTCGCGGTCGAGCTCCAGCGCGAAGGACTCCTCGGGGCTCCACCGGGCCCCGCCCGTCATCCGAAGGACGCCCGCTGCAGGCCCAGGAACTCGAGGGCGGTTCCCGCGAGTAAGGCGTCCCGCGCCTCCGGCGGGAGCTCCGGGAGGGACTCGATCAGTTGGCCCGGACAGGCCTCGCCCAGTGGGAACGGATAGTCCGAGCCGAGGGCGATCCGCTCCGCGCCGACCAGCTTCAGCAGGTGGCGCAGGACCTCGGCGTCGTGAACCAGCGAGTCGACGTAGAACCGGCCGAGGTAGGCGCGCGGATTGACCGGGTTGTCCACGGCGCAGAGGTCGGGGCGCGCCCGGAAGCCCGATTCGATCCGCCCGATGGTGCCGGGGAACGCCCCGCCCCCGTGGGCAAAGCAGATCCTAAGGCGGGGCAGGCGCTCCAGCACGCCGCCGAAGATCACGCAGCAGATGGCGAGCGCGGTTTCCGCCGGCATCCCGACGAGCCACGGCAGCCAGTACTTGGCCATCCGCTCCCGTCCCAGCATGTCCCACGGATGCACGAAGACCGCCGCGTGCAGTGCCTCGGCCGCCTGGAACACCGGGAACAGCGCCGGATGGTCGAGGTTCCACTCGTTCACGTGGCTGCCGATCTGAACACCGGCGAGCCCGAGCTCCCGGACGCACCGTTCGAGTTCGGCGACGGCGAGGTCCGGGGCCTGGAGGGGGACGGTGCCGAGGCCGGCGAAGCGCCCGGGATGCGCGGCGACGGTGGCCGCAATATGGTCGTTGAGGAAGCGGGAGAGCTCGAGGGCGTGCGGGGGCTTGGCCCAGTAGCTGAACATGACCGGGACGGTCGAGAGCACTTGAACCCGCACGCCGTCGCGGTCGCACGCCTCAAGGCGCGCCGCCGCATCCCAACAGGTGTCGGGGATCTCCCGGAAGAAGGTGTCGTCGATCAGCATCCGGGCCCGCCGGGGCGCGTGATGCTCGAGTCGGACAAACCCGCCGTAGCCATAGCGCGCCCGGAGGTCGGGCCAACGCTCCGGGAGGATGTGGGTGTGGACGTCAACCTTCACCGCGGAGGCGCTCGCCGCCAGCCGGGGCTACCGGGCCGGGGCCGGTGGCTGCAGGACGGCGCCGCATTTCTTGCAGGTCCGAAGCGTCGCGTCGGCGTAGAAGCGCTCGATCGCCGGTTTGAGCTGGACACCGAGGTCGGTGACCCGCAGCGTCGTCTCGTGGAGGACGCCGCCGCACCGCTCGCAGTACCAGCGGAGCGCCTCCGTCTCCCCTGGCTTCCGCTGGCGCTCGATCACCAGCCCGATCGTCCCCGACCCGCGCACCGGGCAGTGGGGGACGAGGGGCGGGAGCAGCAGCATCTCGCCCTCGCGGATCGCGAGGTCCCGGCGCTGGCCGTCCTCGATGACGCGGAGGACGATGTCGCCCTCGAGCTGGTAGAAGAGCTCCTCGCTCGGATCGACATGGTAGTCGTTCCGCTGGTTTGGGCCGCCGACGACCATGACCTGGAAGTCCGAGTCCTTCCAGACCATCGCGTTGCCGACCGGCGGGGCGAGGAGGTGGCGATGCTCGTCGATCCAGGCTTTGAGGTCGAGCGGAGACAGCTTTGCCATGGCGACCCTCCGATCGGGCGGTGCGGTCAGGCTCGTGGGTTCATATTGCTACCGCGCGATGCCGAATTCCAAGGATCGCGCGGCCGGACCGCCCGCTCGGCCGCTTAGCGTGATCGACGGGATCGTCGCTGTGGCGGGGCGGTCTGCAGGCTCGAGAGCCACGCGGGCGCGCTCACCCTGGTTCGTCGTGGGCCGGCCGCCGAAGGTGCCGCCGGCGGCGGGGCCGGGCCTAGGGCGATCGCGCCCCGGGGCGCTTCGCGAATCCGCGGGGGACTCGGACGATCGTGACCGCGGCGCACCGCTACGGCCGGGGAGAGGGCCGGGGGCGGGCTCCAGCGCCGACGCTCCGTGGCGCGGCCGGAGGTCGACGAGCCGGTCTCCACCCGAGACGCCAATCGAGGCGACGCGTCACACGGCCCCCGGGCACGAGACACGTTCCCTGTAGAAGGCAACCGGAATGGGAGACTCGGACTCCCCCGGCGGCCACACCAAGAGGTATGTGAGGACCTCTCCGGCGAACGCTCGGCACGCGACGGTGCGCGCGAGATCGCGCCAGCGAGCCGTCGCGGGAACCGTCCTGCCGACCGCGAGCACGACCGGCGGCTGGCCTGGCAACTCTCGCACGGTTGCGGCTGTGAGCCACGCGGCGATCAGCACGTCAAGCACGGGTCCCTCCTTTCGTGGCTGGCCGGCCTCCCCGGACCCTCGCCGGGGAGGGCATGGAACCGCCGGGCGCGGCCGAAGACCCAGGGCCTCGAGCATGCCCGGACCGCCTCCACTGCTCGGCCCTCGCCCGCGTGCCAGACACGGGCCTGCTGCGGCTCGCCGGGATCCATGCCTCGTCCTTGCCGCGCCGCGGGCGCGGCAATCGCTCCCATTGACACAGCGGCGTCCCCTTGGACAGCGCCGCCCCTCGGGGGCTCACCATCCCGCTGTCGACGAGATCCGGCTCCGTCGGGTCACCGGGATGGTCGTCGACGGCGGCCAGGTGACCGCCGACGAAGTAGGTGATGAAGTCAAGGGGCACCTCGCCGAGTCGATACCGAATAAGGTGGTCCCTCCGGACGAGCCCAACGGCGGTGACCGCCACGGTCTCGTCCGTCCCCTCGACCGGCGCGATCAGGGTTTCGTGACCGACGCTCACGAGGTCATCGAGCGCCGGCATCCCCGGCGGCGTGCAGGTCGCCGGCAGGGCCCCGGCCGGCGACGACGCGGCGTCCGGCGCGGGAGCCCCCCTCGAAGCGTCTGCGCCAGCGGGCGGCCGGTGCTGCCACTCCGCCCGGGTCGGCATCCGACCCCCTTCGCTGTCCTTCACTATGTCGGACAGGGATTGCGCGGACGCCAGGCCGGCGCCCAGCACCCACGTAATGGCCGCCGTGCAGAGCAGCGATGTTCGCGTCATAAGTCTCCTCCTTTTGAGGTCGGACCGTATTCGCCGCGGACGAGCGCGAGAGGGCCGAGAGGAGAACGGGGAGCCAGGAGAGCCCTTCTACGAGATGCCGCGGCTTGGCGCGGGTGGACTTCGGGCCGACTCGGCGGTCCGGTCGGGCTCGGAGCGAGCGCGGGCGGCGACTTGCCCGCCGGTGCACGAGGCAGGCCGCCGATCACTACCCGAGCGCCCTGGCTTGGTCCATAACTACAACCTGAGGTGTCCTATGGAATACCATTCTACTAGATATTGATTAAATTGTGTGTCAATGATCGTCTTATGCAGTATCTTGTGGCTGTGGAACCCCTGGGGTGCGGCCCGCTGGCGAACGGATGAGCGTACGGGCTGTCGCCCCGGGCGCGCGAGCGGACGAAGGGCGGGGGGGAAGGCCACCCCTGGCGAGAGGAGGCGATGCCGCCCCGTGCTTTGAGGGTTGGGAGATGGCGACGCTCCTTGACACGCCCGCGCGCCGAATCGAGCGCTGGGTCGAGCGCGGCCTCCTGAAGCCGCAACGGTCGGGACGCGGACAGGGACGCCGCCGGGCATTCAGCATCCACAACCTGGTCCAGGGTGCGCTCCTCGCCGAGCTGCAGCGGACGTTCGGCGAACGGAACCCCTGTCTCAAGACCTATCTAGCGATTGCCTCGATGTTTGTGCACGACCTGAGCGCGTACCTCTTGTCGGGCGACATGGCGCGCGAGCTCACCTTCGGGATTGCGACCCGTGGTGACCACAACGTGAGTTTCACCTATGGACTCGCGCCGTCCGGCGAGAACACCACCCCGCAGATCGTCGACTGGATCGACCAGCAGCTCAGAGGGGGAGGGACCGTATCGGTCTTCTACCTCCGTCCGAGGATGGACGTGATCCGGGAACGTCTCCTGAAGCTCGAGGGGGGGGGCGACCTACCTCCCTGGACGAAACTGGCGGTCCACGCGCGTCCCGCGCGGGACGAGGGCGTCGGGCCTCGACCGATCGCATAGTCTCTCCGTGACGCGCAGGCCAGGCCGCCGCCCGCCGGGACCGATGGCGGGGCGCCGGCCCGCGCTGTCCGCGCGGGCGGGCCGTGGCGGGAGTCCCGGCGTCGCCCGAAGGAGCTGGTCTTTGATTGGGCAGGCAGTCAGGCTGGCCAAGGCGCCCGCGCCGTCGGTCGCGGCGCGGGCGCCCCGCGGTCAGCCTGCTCGGTAACGACCTCCCGCCCGAGCGCACCCGGCGGAGTTCTCCCCTCCGTCACCTCAACTCAGTGCCGCTCCGACCGCGTTCACATAGATCGCATAGATCGACGTGCTGCCGGCGATGAACAGGCGATTACGCTTCGTGCCGCCGAAGCACAGGTTGGCGCAGACCTCCGGCGTGTGGAGGAACGCCAGCAAATCGCCGTTCGGTGCGTGGACGCGCACGCCGTCGGTGTCGATTCCGCCCCAGCCCCAGCTGCACCAGACGTTGCCGTCGGTGTCGCAGCGGACGCCGTCGGTGAACCCCGGCCTGAAGTCGGCGAACTCCTTGCCGCCTCTCACGCCGGTGCCGTTGTTCACCACGTCGAACACGATGATGTTGGCGGGGTACTGGGGCCCATCGGTCGCGCCGGTGTCGACGACGTAGAGCCTCTTGTAATCGGGTGAGAAACAGATGCCATTCGGGCGCCGCATCGGGCCCTCGGCCGCGATCGTCGCCTTGCCACTGGGATCAATCCGATACACGCGGGTCGGCAGTTCGAATTCCGCCTTGTGCCCTTCGTACGGCCCCAGAATGCCGTAACCCGGATCGGTGAACCAGACCGAGCCATCGGCATGGACGGCCGCGTCATTGGGAGCATTGAGCTTCTTGCCTTCGTAGGTGTCCATCAGCACCGTCCACGTGCCGTCATACTCGCGTCGCCGCACCCGCCGGGTATCGTGCTCACAGGCGATCAGGCGGCCTTGGTTGTCGCGCGTGTGCCCGTTCGAATATCCGGACTCGGTCTGGTACACGCTCACGTGGCCGTCGTCCTCGCTCCAGCGCAGCGTGCGATGGTTCGGGATGTCGCTCCAGACGAGGCAGCCCCAGTCGCCCATCCAGACCGGCCCCTCGCACCAGAGCGCGCGGTCGTTGCCCATGCCGTGCCAGATGCGCTGCAGCGTCGCGTTGCCCTGTCGGCCAGTAAACCGCTTGTCGTGGACCTCAAACGCGGGCTCCGGGTAGGTCACCGGAGTCTCGCCTGTCCAGTCGCGGTCGCGGCCGAACTTATCTGCCGCCGAGGCGAGTGGCGCGGTCGCGGCGACGGTCGCCGTCGCCGCCGCTGCGGCAAGAAAATTGCGTCGACTGACTTCCATGGCAGCCTCCTCTGGGTTGGTGGTGCGTGACGAAGATGAGTACGACGTCCGCCGAACCGGATGGGCCTCCTCGGGCCACGATGCCCAGCACGCCCAAATCGGGCCTCTGGATTCCCACCGCCCATCGGCCGCGACACCGAGAGGCGGAGACGGGCGCGACCCGGAACCGCCCGTGGGCCAAGCGTGTATATTAGCAGGGGCGTGCTTGCAAGCCGAATCACGTGACCACTCGCGGCACGAGGCCGCAGGGGTCGCAGGTCACTCCGGGGAGGCATCCCAGCAATGGCCACCAACGCGAAGTGGGTGATCGTGACGCTGCCGGCCCTCGCGCTGCTGCTCGCTACGGCGTCGAGCGCCCGCGCCGCCGCGCCCTCGAGCCAGGCCGGCGCGATCGGGCAGACGCCTCCCCGTCTGAGCTACACCAACGGTGAGGTGTCGTTTTGGCGGCCGGGCGCCCGGGACTGGACACCAGGCCAGCTCAACACCCCACTGGCGCCCGGCGACGAACTCTACACGGCCACCGACGGCGACCTCGAGCTGGAAGCGGGCAGGCGAGCCTTCGTACGGGCATGGGGCGACACGCGGCTCGGGCTCGCGAACCAAGAGCCCGACTTCCTACAGTTCACGGTCCCCAGCGGGCACCTGTCCGTCGATCTGCGCGGCGTGGACCCGGGCCACAGCGTCGAGCTAGACACGCCGAACGCGGCCTTCACCATCGAGCATCCCGGGTATTACCGCGTGGACGTCACCCCGGAGCGGACCTCCTTCATCACCCGGCGCGGGGGGCGGGCTACCATGACGCCCGCCACGGGGCAGGCGGTCGCCATCGTCCCGAGCGAAGAAGTGGTCCTCGAAGGCGGCCCCTCGGCGACCGTGCAGAGTTACGTCGCCCCCGAGCTCGACGCGTGGGACCAGTGGAACTACGCGCGCACGGACCACCTTCTCGAATCCGTGAGCGCGCGCTATGTGCCGCCGGACGTGTATGGAGTCGACGACCTGGATCACTATGGCACCTGGCGCCTCGTGCCGACCTACGGGCCCGTCTGGGTCCCCGAAGCGGTGGCACCGGGGTGGGTGCCCTACAGCACCGGCCGGTGGCTCTCGGATCCGCGCTATGGCTGGACGTGGGTCGATACCGCTCCCTGGGGGTGGGCGCCCTACCACTATGGTCGCTGGGTCGTCGTCGATGGTTTTTGGGCGTGGGCGCCGGGGCCCGTCGTGGCCCGGCCCGTGTATTGTCCCGCTCTCGTCGCGTTCTTCGGCGCCCCCGGGATCGCGGTGAGCGCCGGCGCGCCCGTGGTCAGCTGGGTCGCGCTCAGCTGGGGCGAGCCCGTGGTGCCATGGTGGGGCCCGGCCGGCTTCGTGGGCAGACCCCGGTGGGCCGGCTGGGGCGGCCCGCGCGTCGTCAACAACGTCGTCATCAACCGAACGACCGTCGTCAACGTCAACAACATCACGATCTACAGAAACGTGACCGTCCAGAATTCGGTCGTCGCGGTCCGCCAGGATCACTTCGGCGCGCGGCCGGTCCAGGAGGTGCGGATCGCCCAGGTGGACGTGCACCGGCTTGAGCCCGTGCACGGGCCGCTCCGCGTGGCACCCGAGGCCGCGAGCTTCGTCGCCGGGAACGGCCGTGCGGCGCGCCCGCCCGAGACCACGCCCACCCGGCCCGTCGTCGCCACGCGGCCGTGGGCCGGCCGCGCGGGTGCGGAGCGGAGCGAGGTCCGGCAGGCCAGTCCGGCTGTCAGCATCCCGGCGCCGCGCCTCGTCCCCACGGCGAGGACGGCTCAGCCGGCGAGCGCGACCGCTCGGCCGCCGTTCGGCGCCGGCCCGGTCGAGCGTCAACGCCCGGCACTGCCCCCCCGCTTCGGGACGCCTCGGGCCGAGGCCGCGCCCGCCGGACCTCGCGAGCGCGCGCCGAGCACTCAGCCCGCGCCGTCGGTCGAGCATCGCGGAACCGGGGTGGAGTCGGCCCCGCAGGCGCCGAGCCTCGCCCGGCCGGCCGCCGCGCCGCCGCCTCAGCGGGCCGAGGCCGCGCGGCCGCTCCCGGGTGAGCCGGCGAACCGGCTCTCTCCGGGTCGGGCCGAGGCCGAGCGTGGCCGCCCGGAGACGAAGCCCGTTAGCGGTCACCTAGAGCCCGCGCCGGGCCCGTCCCGCGAGCGTGATCAGCGGTAGGCACCGACGCCTGAGCGCCACGGGTCTGGGTCCTCCCGACCGGCCTGTCCACGGCCAGCTGGGTCTGACGGTGGCGACCCCGCGACGCGTGAGGCGCTCGAGCTCGGCCGGACACCCATCCCACGACTGATGGGGCGGCTGACACTTCGCACGGAGAACCCTCCTCCGCGTCGGGCGACGTGGCGAGGCGGGGGCGACGCACCCGACCGGGCGGCGCTCAGCACTCCGCTCGTCGGCCGAGGTGGGCTCCCGTGGAAGCGCGGCGACCGATACCTCGATCGAGACCGGGCGGCCCGGGCGACCGCGACGCGGAGGGGCCCATGGTGAAGGTCGGCGACACGGCACCGGCGTTCGCCCTGAAGGATCAGGAAGGTCACACTCGCCAGGTTCACGATTACGCGGGCCGGCCGCTCGTGCTCTACTTCTACCCGAAAGATGACACGCCGGGCTGCACCAAGGAGGCGTGCTCGTTCCGGGACGCGCTGCCGAAGTTCCAGACGAGCAACGCGGCCGTGCTCGGGATAAGCGTGCTGGGCGGCGCGAGCAAGGCCAGGTTCGCCGCGAAGCACGCGCTCAACTTCCCGCTCCTGGCGGACGAGGACCACGCGGTGGCCGAGAAATACGGGGTCTGGAAGAAGAAGAGCCTCTACGGGAAGTCCTTCATGGGCATCGCGCGGACGACCTTTCTGATCGGCCCGGAGGGGCGGGTGGTACGGCGCTGGGATGACGTGAAGGTAGACGGGCACGCGGAGGAAGTGCTCGCCGCCGTCACCACCCGCCGGCGGGCACCGCGGCCCGGCGGGCAGGGTGAGGGGCGCGCTCGACGTCGAGAAGCCGGGTGAATGTCGCGCCGTCGGCACGCCTCCGCCCGGGGCATCGCGCCCTGCGACACCGCGATCGCCGAAGGATTCCCGGGATCACTCCTTGTGTGCAATCAGGGCGTGTTGTAGGTTCGGGCCGATCGCGGCGCTCGGAGGCAGCCACGCAATGTATTTGACTGACGCGTGAGAGGAATTCCATGACACCTTCAACGCTCGCAGTACTCATCGCGGGGCTCGCCATGCTGGCCGCCCTGGTGGGATACTTCTCCAGACTGAGGGCCAAAAACCAAGGGTTCGGCCCGAACTCGATCAAAGCGCTGGGAACGATCCTGTTCATCCCGACCATCCTCATTCTCGCGGTGGCGACACCCTTCCACTCTGAAGCCCTCGCGGCACTTCTCGGCACGCTCGCCGGCTACCTGCTGTCGAGAGGGACTGACAGGGACGATTGACACGCGGCGAGGAAGGTCGCGAGGCGCCCGGACGCAGGAACGCTCTGGCGACGGCTCGGTCAAACCCGGCCGCGGCGCCTGGTCGTCGAGGATCGCGCCGCGCACGTTCACTCGTCGCCGGGCGACCGGAACCAGCGAAGCCCAAACGGATCTGGGTCTCGAGGGGACGCCGGGTAGCCGGCCGGCCTCACGGTCGCTCGGCCCGAAGACGACGAACACCCGCACCACGACTGCCGTAACCGCCATTACTCGCCGCGCCATCATTCGCGGCCTCGATCTGGCGGCCCCCCTCACGGCCCCTCCCTTCCGGTCCCGGTCTCGGTAACACCGGTTTTGAGGCACCGACCTCACTTTCGGTAACACTTCTTTTGAGGCTGATCGGCCCCTTGACAAGGCCCTGCCCAGGAGAGCAAAGTCTGGGCCCCGCAGGCGGCTTCCCCACCAGGACGCCGACACTAGGCGCGGGGGCGCTAACACCGAGGGGTACGCGGCCATGAGATCTTGGCGTGATCGCGTCGCGGCAGCCAGGCAGCCAACCGGCGCGGTCTTCGTGCGAGGCTTCACCAAGCTCGACCGCCTCCATGCCGGTGATTGGAATACGTGTGCGGTCGGAGAGCAGATCCGGCGGGGACGGGTCGACCGGACGGTGCTGCGGGACGTCCGGATGTGCCACCTCGGCATGAGGTTTCATGAGGCCGTCTGGATGTCCCGGTTCCTCGGACGGTTTTGGATACGGCGCGCCGAGGCGATCCTCGAGGAGATCGAGAACCGCGCGCTGGACCTCGACTGGCAGCGAGCCCAGCGCTCGCCGGCTCCCGACGAGGCGCCTGCTGCCGAGTCCCGGGACCGCGGCTTCCACACGGCGCTCGGGCTGGTGAGCTGACATGGAACGATCTCGCCGGCGGTATCCGCGTGCTGAGGCGGCCTTCCCGGTGCGGGTCGTCGAGCCGTCTGGGAAGGTCTGGATCGGCGAGGGGCACGACCTGAGCCCGTTCGGGGCGAAGATTCGCGACGGCCACGTCAGGCTCCACACTTTGGTGCGGCTGGAGCTCGACCTCCCCGGCGGCGGGCCGCCTGTCGCGATCAAGGCCCTGGCGGTGCGAAGCGAGCCGGACGGAGTCGCGTTCGCCTTCGTCGACCTCGCGCGGGCGCAATATCACCTCGTCCGGCAGGCCGTGGACGGCCTCCTCCTGCACACGAAGCTCTGGATCATGATCGTCGAGGCCGACCGCGCCGCCGCGGGGGTGTTGGCGGACTATGTTGAACGGGAGGGGCACGCGGCACTCGTCCTCTCGACGGCGGAGGAGGCCCTGGCGTACCTCGCCCAGGATCGGGTCGACGCCATCATGCTCGATCTCGGCCTTCCCGGAACGAGCGGGATCGAGTTGCTCGAGGCGCTCGCGGCACGCGAGGTCCGGATCCCGGTCGTCGTGGTGTCGGGCCCAACCGCCGAGGCAGAGGCGGCCCGCTACCTCGAGCTCGGCGCCCTCGACTTCGTGACCAAACCCTTCGAGGAGGACCAGCTCAGAATGGTGGTCTCCGCGCTGAGCCTCAAGAGCCTCGAAGAGAGGCTGTCGGGGTAGCGGATCCGTCAGGCCGGGCGATCACCCGGACGGGCCCAGCGACCGCCCGGGCGCGCGCTACCTCCCCTTCGACCCCCGTTCGGATCCTTCCCGCCACGCCAGGCGGCCCCGCTCCAGCGGCGCCGCCACCGCGGGCCGAGAGTTTCCGCCAGACTTCGGCCGTGAGCGCGCGTCGCCCCGCTCGCCAGCCTGGACAGACCAGGCCAGGCCGCGGCGCTGTTGGCGCCGGCGAGGAACCCGTCTGACGTCGACATCGACGGCGGCAGTCCGGTAACATCTGCTGGGCGAGACCGATCAGCGGATCCGGGCCGTGATGCATCGGGCGGCCACCCTCGTGCATGGAGGTGGACGATGAAGACCCTGTTGACCCGCCGCGCGATTCTCAAGGGAGGCCTCGCGCTCGGCGCCGGGCTCGGGCTCGGCCTCCGCATTCCCATCGGCAATTCGGCCGGGGCCGAGGGGGCGGGGGTGCTGGCGCCAAGTCAGTGGCTGACGATCGATCGCGACGGCGTCGTCACGATCGTCAACTCCGTGCCCGAGATGGGACAGGGTTCCTTGACCACGATGCCGATGATCATCGCTGACGAGCTCGACGCCGACCTGGCCAAGGTCCGCGTCGAGCAGGCGCTAGCCAACCCGACGCTCTACGCGAACCCCGTCACCGGCCGCCAGGCCTACGGGGGCAGTCGGGGTGTCCGGGATCACCTCCAGATGTGGCGCAAGGCGGGCGCCGCGGCGCGGCAGATGCTCATGGAGGCCGCGGCCCACGAGTGGGGGGTTTCGATCGACGAGGTCGAGACCGAGCCGGGCGCCGTCATTCACCCGCGCACGGGACGCCGGCTGCTCTACGGCGAGCTGGTGGACAGCGCCGCGCAGCTTCCGGTCCCAGACCACCCAACGCTGAAGACCCCCGACAAATTCCGCTATATCGGCAAGAGCGTCCCTCGGCGGGACGTGCGGCCCAAGGTCGACGGCTCCGCCGTCTACGGCATCGACGTGAAGGTCCCGGGCATGCTGGTGGCGTCGATCGAGCGGTGCCCGGTGCTCGGAGGCAGGGTCCGGGCCTTCGACGCTGCCGCCGCCAAGGCGGTGCCGGGCGTGCGCCACGTCGTCCAGGTCAGCAGCGGCGTCGCCGTGGTGGCTGACTCATTCTGGGCCGCCCTGAACGGTCGGAAGGTTCTCAAGATCACGTGGGACGAGGGGCCGCTGGCTGAGGTCAGCAGCGCACAGATCCTGCGAGACTACGCGGCGCTCGGCGCCCAGCCGGGCCGGGTGGTGCGGAAGGACGGCGACGCCGAGGCGGTCCTGACGGCCGCCCCCGGCAAGACCCTCGAGGCGATATACCAGGTCCCCTTCCTCGAGCACGCGTGCATGGAGCCGATGAACGCGACCGCGGACGTGAGGGCCGACGCCTGTGAGGTCTGGGCACCGACCCAAAACCCGGGCGATTCGCAGGAGACCGCGGCGCGGCTCGCCGGCCTGCCGCGGGAGCGGGTCGTCGTCCACACGACGCTTCTCGGCGGCGGGTTCGGGCGACGAGCCGAGGTGGACTTTATCGTCGACGCGGTCGAGACCTCCAAGGCCGTCGGCGCGCCGACGAAGGTCGTCTGGACCCGTGAGGACGACCTGACGCACGGCTTCTACCGCCCGACCACGCACAATGTGTTCAGGGCGGCGCTCACCGAGGACGGGACGCCGGTCGCCTGGTGGAACCGCATCGTCGGCCCGGGCATCCTGATCCAAAAGGGTCGCGCCAAGCCGGACGAAATCGACCCGACCGCGGTCGGCGGCGCCCGAGACATCCCCTACGACATCCCCAACGTCCTGGTCGAGTGGACCAACAAGGACTTCGGCGTCCCCCTCGGGTTCTGGCGGTCCGTGGCCTCGTCGGAGAACGCGTTCATCACCGAGAGTTTCATCGACGAGCTAGCGCACCTGGCCGGCAAGGATCCGTATGAGTACCGGCGAGCCCTCCTCCGCCCGTCACCCCGTCACAAGGGGGTTCTCGAGCTGGCCGCGACGCGGGCCAACTGGGGGGCGCCACTGCCTGAGGGGCACGGGCTCGGCATCGCCGTGGCGTCGTCGTACGGCAGCTACGCCGCCCACGTGGCCGAGGTCTCGGTGGCGTCCGACGGCAAGGTGCGCGTCCACCGGATCGTCTGCGCGATCGACTGCGGAATCGCCGTCAACCCAGACCAGGTCAAGGCCCAGATGGAAGGGGGGGCGGTGTACGCGCTCACCGCGGCCCTCTACGGGGAGATCTCGATCGAGCACGGCCGCGTGCAGCAGTCGAACTTCCACAATTACCCGATGCTGCGGATCAACGAAGCGCCCCGCATCGAGGTGCATATCCTCGACTCGGGCGAGGCGCCCGGGGGCATCGGCGAGCCCGGGGTGCCGAGCGTCGCACCGGCCGTCTGCAACGCGATCTACGCGGTCGCCGGCCGGCGCCTTCGGAAGCTACCGATCCGGCCCGACGAGCTGAAGCGCGCCTGACCGAGGGGGCGGCTGACCGCCCCGCGGGAGAGCACGAGGCGCGATGCCGCCGGCACTGGACCTCATGTCCGCGCCGGTCTTCCTCCCCGCGCTCTCGTCGCTCGTCAGCGCAACGGCGGCGGCGGCGTGCCCGGCGGGGGCACCGCCGCGCCAGAAGGCGGCGCCACGCCCGGCGGCAGAGCGGCCGCCGGTGGCGGTGGGGGCGGCGGCGGAGCGATGTAAGGGGACCGGCGCGCCGCCGGGACGGCGCGCACCGGGATCTGGTTACCCTTGGCGTACATGCACTGCTGATAGGCGTTGTCGTATCGCCGCTGCACGTCGGAGGCCGATGTCTGGCCCGCCCCCGCGCCGACCGCGGTGCCGGTGAGGAGTCCGCCGCCGGCACCGACCGCGGCCCCGACACCGGGGTGACCCGCGGCGGCGCCGATCGCCGCACCGAGCCCGGCGCCGACCAGCGTGCCAACGGCCGCGCCAGTCAGCGTGCTCTGGCCGGACACGGCCTGCGCGGTCGTACCCGCTTGCTGGGAGGCCCACTGACGGCAGACTGCGTCGTCAGTTTGGAACTGGTCAAAGGATTTGCCGGCGCCCGGCAGCACCATCACCCTCGGGCCCTGGGGCACAGTCGTGCAAGCGGCGAGGAGCAGCACACAGGCCAAGATCGTAGCGTTTCGCATTCGTCACCTCGACGGCGCCTGCGGGACGACCTGCATCCAGCCCCGCGGGCACTGCGGGACATAGGGGTAGTAGCCCTTGGGGTCCTCGCAGTAGTACCAGTAATTCTGCGCCGGCGGCGAGGCCGGCGGAGACTGCACGTAGACCTGCGGCTCGGGCCGCTCGATGACGACAGGGGGCGCCGGGTACACGTACGGATAGGGATAAGGGTAGGGGTACGCGTACCACGGGTGCCATGGGTACCACAGAGGGCCGACACCGACGAAGACTCCATGGCGCCACGCGAGCGCCGGTTGGGCCCCTGCGACGAGTAGGACCAAAGCGACCAGCAATACGATCCGGAGCCTCATTGCGCTGATTCTCCCCTCTCCGGTCCTCCCGGATTCCCGGCACGAGCTCCCACTCAGTTAAACGTACGAGGCCCGCGTTGCGTTTACAGCTCGGCACAGGATGTCACAAAGGCACAGACGCCACCGCCGCTCCACGCCGTGGGCCTCGGGCCTCCACGCGACAGCGGCCCTCCTGCCTCAGACTACACCGGAGCCCGCGCCAACTGCCTCCTCAGACGGCACCAAGTTCCGCGGGGAGGGCGGCGGCGCGCAGCCGACGGACCCAGGGCAAAGCCGACGACGCATATGCCCCGACCTCGTTCGGCGGCCCTCGTCACCCCGGGCGGCCCGAGCGTCCGCTCGCCACGATGGCGATGGCGTTGAATCGTCGTCTCGGGCGCCGCCGACGAGGCCGGGCGGACTCGGTGACCCGCCCGTGCGTCGGGAACTCGGCGAGCCGACCGTCGGCCGCGCCTGGCCGCCGTCCTGGGATTCGCAACGCCTCGGCGCGCTCGAGCCGCTGCCTGTCCCTGCGCACGGCGACCGCTCCGACCGCGCCGCGGAAGCAGGGCGGCCCGCGCTCGGCGACGACGCGCGTCGGTCATCAGCGGCCGCACCCGAGGGTCGCGCCGCGCTGGATCGTGACACGACCAAGCTGCGCGGTCATCGAAGTCGCGGCGGCACGCGCGCGCCACCTGCGCCAAGCCGCGCGCCTCACCGAGGGGTGGGAGAGAGGTTCGAGAGAGATGAGAGTTTCGGCGCATCCCGCGGCCTGCGGTAAGCTGGGGAGCGGGATGAGCGCGCCGCTCGGCAAGATCCTCGTCGTCGACGACGAGCGCGAGATTCTCGACATGTTGACGGACCACCTTGAGGACGAGGGGTACGTCGTGTCCCAGGCCGTCGACGGCGAACAGGCGCTCGAGGGCGTTCGGAGCGAGCCCCCGGATCTGGTCCTCCTCGACATCACGATGCCGGGAGTCAACGGGCTCGAGGTCCTCCGGCGTCTCCGTCGGGATCATCCGAAGATCCCGGTCGTCATGATCACGGGCATCGAGGACGAGGCGCTCGCCCGCTCGACGCTCAAGATGGGCGCCTTCGACTACCTCCAAAAGCCCTTCGACCCGTATCGCCTCAGCCGCCTCGTCCTGGCCGCCATGGGCGCGGCTTTCGACTCCCGCCGGGAGGAGCCGGGGGTCCCGCGCGGAACCGCGCGTCCGGACCGACTGGCAGAGTGATCGGCTTGGCGCGCCGAGTCGACCGCGGCTGACTCGCGACCACCGCCGGCCACTCTCGACGCCGCCGGATCACGCCCACCGTCCAGAGGCGGCTGACGGCGTCCGCCGCGGGCGGCGCCTGCCCTCAGGCGTGAAGTTTGGAAGACTCCGGACGGGATCTGTGACAGCCCACCGATGGGATCGCGGCGGGCGCTGCATGCCCGAGGCCAGGGCTGCACGCGGGAGGCCGAGGGGCACCGAGGAGATTCCCTCTTGACCAGGGCGCGTGTCCTCATCGTCGACGACGAGAGCGACTTCCGTGCAACGGTCGCCGAATATCTCAACGCCGACGGGTTCGAGGTGGTCGAGGCCGAGGATGGCGTCGAGGCCCTCGAGCAGGCAAAGCGAACGACCCCGACCGCCATCGTTCTCGATGTCATGATGCCGCGGTTGGGTGGGCTTCAAACCCTCGTCGCTCTCCGACAGGTCATTCCCGACCTGATGGTCGTCTTGGTCACGGGGGTTCTGGACCCTGAGTTGCTACGACGCGCGACCGAGGCGGGCGCCTATGCTGTCCTTCTCAAGCCGGTCGCTCTCGCCGCCATCAGCGCCATTCTCCGGGATGCCTTTCCAGCCGCGCCCGCACCGCCGTCAGCGCCCACCTGACAATCGTCGGGTGGCGTCCCCGGGTGGCCCCTCGATGGCTCGAGGGCGGGGCTTCCTCGCGAGGCGGGCGCCCACCCCCGGCACGTCGAGACCCGGCGTCCGAGGACGCCGACGGCGGGAGCCGGGCCGGCCCGGCCTCGGCCGCGGAACCGTCTCGTTGTAGGCAGGGGGCAGACTGGGCTAGACTCGCGGCCGACCAGGTCCTAAGGTTAGAGGGTGCTCGAAGTGGCCGAGCCGCCGCGCGCGTCGGTCGGGGCCGGGCGGAGCGCGGGCGGGGCGTCAAGGCAGAGACCCGACCCGCTCACGCTCCTCGCCGCGATGGTCAGTGGGGGCGCGAGGGCGACCGGTGACGACGATCACCGCACGCCTGCTCCGGGGCGACCCCGCCGCGCGTGAACGAGAGCCGCAGAGAGGACACCCGGGCGCCCCCGAGGAGAACGACGCGTGAAACCTCCGGCCTTCCGGTACGTCGACCCCCGCAGCGTGGCGGACGCCGTGGGGCAGCTGCAGGAGCACGGCGGCGGCGCCAAGATCCTGGCCGGCGGACAGAGCCTCTTGCCGTTGATGAACCTGCGGCTGGTCCGTCCGCCGGTCGTGATCGACATCAACCGGATCTCGGCCCTCGCCTACATCCGTGAGACCGCCGGGGTCCTCGCCCTCGGGGCGTTGAGCCGGCTCCACGCTGTCGCGGGCTCGGACGCGGTCACGCGGCGCGCGCCCCTCCTCGCCGAGGCGGCGGCTCACGTCGGACACCTCGCGATCCGCCACCGGGGCACGATCGGCGGAAACCTCGCCCACGCGGACCCGGCCTCCGAGATTCCCGCGGCACTCCTCGCGCTCGAGGGCGAGGTGGTGGCCAGGGGGCCGCGCGGCGAGCGGACCATCGCGGCCGCCGACCTCTTCCGGGGTCCCCTCTCCAGCGCACTCGATCCCACCGAGCTCTTGACCGAGGTCCGCGTGCCGATCACCCCGTCAGGCTGCGGCAGCGTATTCCTCGAGGTGAGCCGCCGCGCGGGCGACTTCGCGCTCGCCGGGGTGGCGGTCCTCCTCCAGCGGGACGGGGGGCAGTGCGCCCGGGTCAGGATCGGAGTCTGCGGGGTCGGCAACACCCCGCTCCGCATGCGGGAGGCGGAGCGGATCCTGGAGCGCTCCGGCGTCACCGAGGACGCATTGCGGGCGGCGGCCCGCGCGGTGGAGCAGGCGGTCGCCCCGAGCGACGACACCCAGGCGTCGGCCGACTACCGGCGTCACGTCGCCGGCGTTCTGACGGTTCGCGCGGTGGCCCAGGCCTGGCAGCGGGCCGGCCGGGAGGGGCGGTGAGATGGCCAAGCGGGCGCGGGAGGCGACCGTCCGAGAGATCGAGCTGAAGGTAAACGGGATCGCGTACCACGAGACGGTCGAGCCGCGGCGGCTCCTGGTCGATTTCCTCCGCGACGACCTCGGGCTCACGGGGACCCACATCGGTTGTGAGTACGGGGTGTGCGGCGCCTGCACCGTGCTCGTGGACGGCCAGAGCGTTCGCGCCTGCTTGATGCTCGCCGTCCAGGCGGACGGCGCCGAGGTGACGACCGTCGAGGGCTTGGCCCGAGACGGCAAGCTCCACCCGCTCCAGGAGGCATTCTGGGAGCACCACGCGCTCCAGTGCGGGTTCTGCACGCCCGGCATGCTCCTCACTGCCTACGAGCTGCTCCAGAACAACCGCAACCCGGAGCCGGACGCGATCCGGGACGCGATCGCCGGAAACCTCTGCCGTTGCACGGGCTACCAGAACATCGTGACCGCCGTCCAGGCGACCGCCCAGGCCTCGGGGAGAGCGTGATGGCGGACACGACGAAGCGGAAGTGGGTCGGGAAGAGCATCCGGCGGCTCGAGGACCCGAAGCTCCTGACCGGTGAGGCCCGCTACATCGACGACGTCCACGAGTCGGGAATGCTCCACGCCGCCGTCCTCCGGAGCCCCTATGCCCACGCGCGGATCAGGCGCATCGACACGAGCCGGGCGAAGGCGCTCCCCGGCGTCGTGGCCGTGGTGACCGGCAAGGAGGCGGCGGGGCTGGCGGGACCCGTCCCCGCCTTCTGCGCCGAGCCGGTCGTCCAGCACGCCATCGCCATCGAGAAGGTCCGCTTCGCCGGCGAGGCGGCCGCGGCGGTGGCGGCGGTGGACCGCTACGTCGCCGAGGACGCGATCGATCTCATCGAGGTCGAGTGGGAACCGCTCGCGGTGGTGAGCGACGTGGAGCGCGCCCTCCGGCCCGGCGGACCGCTCGTCCACGAGAACCTCGGCACGAACCTCGTATTCGGCCGCACCCTGACCTTTGGCGACGTCAAGGGCGACTTCGCCCGGGCGGACCGGGTCGTCCGGCGCCGGCTCCGCTGGCCGCGCGCGGCGGCCGTGCCCCTCGAGACGGCCGGCGCCGTCGCCAAGTACGAGCGGACGAGCCAGCGGATGACGGTGTGGGCCAACACCAACATGTACCACTACTCGGCGATGCCGTTCGCAGGCACCCTCAAGGTCGACCCGAACAGGTTCTCGATCGTGCCCGTCGCGGTCGGGGGAAGCTTCGGCTCCAAGCACCTCCTGAGCAAGGTGATCACGATCGCGGGGATCCTGTCCAAGGCGAGCGGGCGGCCGGTGAAGTTCATGGAGGACCGGATCGACAACTTGGCGGCCTCCGACAGTCACGCCTCGGACCGGATCTACGACGCCGAACTGGCGGTCACGACGGACGGCCGCTTCCTGAGCCTGCGGATCGACGTGGTCGACGACTACGGCGCCTACTTCCAGTTCGGCCAGACCTCGCACGGGAACTACCTCTCGCAGGTGACGGGGCCCTACACCATCGGGAGCGTGGAGATCACGCTCAAGGCCGTGCTGACCAACAAGTGTCAACAGATGGTCTACCGCGGGGCCGGCTCGGAGGTGAACAACTGGGTGCTCGAGGCGCTGGTCGACACCGCGGCGCGGCAGCTCGGGATGTCGCCCGTCGACGTGCGGCGGAAGAACCTGATCCGGCCGGAGCAGTTCCCCTACAAGATCCCGACCGGCAACTACTACGACAGCGGCAACTATGCCGGCGTCCTCGACCTCGCCCTCCAGATGGTCGACCTCGACCGCTGGCGGAAGGAGCAGGCGCGCCTCCGCGCCGCGGGGCGTTACATCGGGATCGGCCTCGCGACCTGCCAGCAACGCAGCGTCTACAGCTCGACCGAGTTCTGGTTCTGGTACCAGAAGCCGAGCTTCCCGGTGACGGCCACCCCCGAGGGGGTCACCGTCCGCATCGGACAGAGCGGGCTGTTCACCGTGTCGCTCAGCTCCCCGTTCTGGGGGAACAGTCCGGAGACCGTCGTGGCGCAGGTCCTGGCCGAGGAGTTCGGCATCGACCCGTCCACGGTCAGCGTGCTCTACGAGGACTCGCTCCGCGCCCTGCCGGCCGCCGGCCCCGGCGGCAGCCGCCTGACGGTGATGCTCGCCGGCGCCGTGACCGGGGCCTCGCGAAAACTCAAGGAGAAGGTCTTCCGGATCGCGGCGCACCTGCTCGAGGCGAGCCCGCAGGATCTCGTGTTGGCCGACGGCAAGGTGTCGGTCACGGGAGTCCCCCAGCGCGGTCTCACGCTCGCCGACATCGCGGTCAACGCCCACTTCTTCAAGATGAGCCTCCCGGCCGAGCTGGAGACCGGGCTCGACGCGAGCCACACCTATGACCACCCGTTCACGACGCCGCCATCCGCCGACCGCTCGGACCTCGGGGCCTTCTACCCGATCGTCGCCCACGCCGCCCACGTCCCCGTGGTCGAGATCGACGTCGACACGGGCCTGGTGAAGTTCCTCGACTACGTGGCCGTGCACGACTGCGGCACGATGATGAACCCGGCCGCCCTCGACGGGCAGATCGCCGGCGGGATCGCCCAGGGCATTGGCACCGCGCTCTACGAGGAGTTCGTCTACGACAGCGAGGGCCAGCTCCGGACGGCGAGCCTTCTGGATTACCTCCTCCCCACCGCGGCCGAGGTGCCGTCGATCCGGATCGGCCACCAGGAGACGCCGTCGCCCTACACCCCCTACGGGCTCAAGGGCAGCGGCGAAGGCGGGCGCATGGTCGCGCCGGCGGCCGTCGCGAACGCCGTCCAGGACGCCCTGGCGCCGCTCGGGATCGAGGTCTCAGAGCTTCCCATCACGCCCGACCGGATCGTCCGGTGGGTGCGGCAGGCGCAGGCCCGGCGATGACGCCTCGGCTCAGCCTGGCTCGGGCGCGCGACCCCCGGGCTCCGGGGCGCGCGGCCGCCCGTCCCAGGGCCGGGAGCCGACGGGGCGATTCGCGCCGAGCCTCCGTCGGCGGGAGTCGACGGAGCGCCGCCGGTTGACAAGCGAGCCGATTCCGCGTGAAATCGCCGGCACGATGACGGGCTTCGCTCGCGGGCTCGGCCGGAGAACCTGCGGCAGGGCGACCGCGGTGTCGCGCCGCGCCGCCCCCGGGCGGGCCTGATGTCCGACCTGCTCGTCTCGGGAGCCGTCAAGCGTTTCGGCGACGTCGAGGCGCTCGGCGGCGTCGATCTCGAGGTCGGCGCCGGCGAGTTCTTCTGCGTCCTCGGACCGAGCGGGGCCGGCAAGACGACGCTGCTCCGCGCGGTGGCCGGGCTCGAGCGGCTCGACGCGGGAACCATCCGGTCGGGGGGTCGAGACCTGACCCACGCTCCCGTCCAGGGCCGCGGGATCGGGATGATCTTCCAGACCTTCGCTCTCTACCCGCACCTGACGGTCCACGACAATCTCGCCTATCCCCTGCGGGAGGCGCGCCTGGACCCGGCGCAGGTCGAGCGGCGGGTCGGCGAGGTCGCCGAGCTCCTGCGGATCGGCCACACCCTCCGGCGCCGGCCGCAGACGCTGAGCGGCGGCGAGCAGCAGCGGGTCGCGATCGGGCGCGCGATCATCCGGCGGTCGAAGCTGCTCCTCCTCGACGAGCCCCTGACGAACCTCGACGCCAAACTCCGCCACGACACGCGGGTGGAGTTCAAGCGGCTCCACCGGGAGCTCCGCATGACGATGCTCTACGCGACGCCCGATCAGCTCGAGGCGCTGACGATGGCCGAGCGGATCGGCGTGCTCCGCGAGGGGCGGATCGTGCAGGTCGGGACGCCGCGGGACCTCTACCGGGCGCCCGGGGACAGCTTCGTCGCCGCGCTCGTGGGCGCGCCCCGGATGAACCTGCTCCCCGCGGTTCTGGCCAACGGCGGGCGGGCCGTCGCGCTGCCGTTCCTCGAGGTCGACGGCGGCCCGTGGGCGACCGCCCTCGCGCGCTTCCCGGCCGGAACCGAGCTCTGGTTCGGCGTTCGGCCGCACGACGTGGCCCCGACCGTCGACGCCGCCGCCGGCCCGTGCTTCCGGGCGACGGTGCACCTGACCGAGCCGCTGGGCGACGTGACCGTGCTGGACCTGACCGTGGGGGGCACGGTTTTCAAGATGGTTCTACCCGAAGAACGGGCGGTGCGGTACCGTGTCGGCGACGAGGTCGCGGTCGGCTTCGCCGTCGCGAACACCCACGTGTTCAGTCGGCAGACGGGCACGGCGATCCGCTAGCCGAGCGCGCCGCCGCCACCGCACGATCGACCGACAGCAGGGGCTCAGGCCCACAAGGAGGCAACGAACATGAGGATTCGCTGGCGCATCGCGCGGGCTCTAATCGTGGTGGCCGTTCTGGCCCTGGTCGCCGCCGGCGCCCCGCCGACGCCGGCCGGGGCGGAGGACATCGTTCTCCACATGGCGGTGCCCGACTGGCCCCCGACGCGGATCATGAAGGACCTGGCCGACAAGCAGTACAAGGCGCCGAGCGGCAACAAGGTCACCCTCGAGCCCGACTTCATCCCGTGGCCGAACTACTACGAGCGCTTGGCCGCCTCGCTCACGTCTGGCGAGAAGAAGTACCAGATGGCGGTCTCCGACAGCCAGTGGCTCGGGGCCTTCATCGAAGGCGGGTACTACCTGAAGCTCAACAAGTACATCGACGCCGATCCGCAGCTCCAGTCGATCCTCAGGGACATCCACCCGGCGGTCGTCGATGCCTACATGACCTACCCCTACAAGTCGAAGAACTACTACGGGTTCCCGCAGATGCCGGACCTTCTGGTCGTCTACTACCGAAAGGACGTCTTCTGCGACCCCGCGGAGCAGCGGGCGTTCCGGGCCCGGTACCGCTACAAGCTGCCCTGCACACCCCAGGAGATGAACAACGCCGACTGGTCGATGGTGCGCGACATCGGCGAGTTCTACCGGCGGAAGGCGGGCGACAAGCTGGCCGGTCAGACGCTCACCGACGATTTCTACGGGATCGCCTACCAGGCCGGGAAGGGTTACGACTTCGCGTCCATGCAGATCAACGGCTTCATCTGGCAGTACGGCGCCGACATCTGGGACGAGACGGGAGTGCCCCGCGCCCACGCGGTCGGAGTCGTCAACTCCGACTCCGCGGTCAAGGCGTTCGAGCACTACCTCGCACTGACCCAGTACATGCCCCCGGTGGTGAAGACGGGGACCATGGACATCTTCAAGGTCGACGAGCTGTTCCGGGAGGGCAAGGTGGCCTGGATCATCCAGTGGATCGGCTTCGGCGAGTCGACGATCACGCCGAAGACGTCCAAGGTCGCCGACCGATCCGCCTTCGCCATGATGCCGGGGCTCAGAGGCTCCGACGGAAAGATCATTCGGTGGTCGAACATCGGCGGACAGCCCTTCATTCTCACCACCTGGAACAGCGAGAAAGTCACGCGGGAGGCGCTCGACTTCTGCAAGTGGTGGCTCTCGAAGGATACGCAGATCAAGTTCGCCAAGGCCGGCGGCCAGAGCGCCCTCAAGAGCGTCTACGACGCCCCCGAGTACAACTCCTTCCGGCCGTGGAACCACGCCTTCGGGCCGAGCCTCGATTGGCAGAAGGACGTCTGGCACGTGCCGGAGTTCTTTGAACTCCTCGTCGAGCAGCAGGAGGAGTTCAACAAGGCCATTACGGGTCAGGAAACGGCCAAGCAGGCCCTCGACACGATCGCCTCCTTCCAGGAGAAGCTCCTGAAGGAATCCGGCAAGATCCAGTAGGGAAGGCCGCCAGGGGAGCGGAGGCCCGGGGAGAGCCCGCGCCTCCCTCCCCGGGCCTCTCGTCGACCACCGGATGACGCCGACACCTGTCACCACCGCCACCGGGGCGGCCGCACGCCCGGCCGCCTGGTGGACTCCGCGGTGGTCCAACTGGCGGCTCGCGCTCGTCGTCGCCGCGGTCGTGCTGCCGGCGGCCGCGCTCACCCTCCCCGTCAACACGGCCTTCTGGCTGAGCCTCGCCGCCGCCGCCCTGGTCGCGGTGACGGCGGTGGTCGACGCCTGGGGCCGGCGTCGCGGCCCGCTCCTGGTGGCGCCGGCGCTCGCGCTCCTGTTTGTCACGAACCTCTTCCCGCTCATGTGGTCCCTCGGCCTCTCCTTCTTCCACTACCGCGCGAACCGCGTCGCGGCGCCCGTCTTCGCCGGCTTCGCCAATTACCAGACGGTCTTCGCGAGCCCCACGGTGTGGTACCGGCTCCAGACGACGGCGCTCGTCGTCATCCTGACCGTCGGGACCCAGATGATCGTCGGCTTTCTCCTGGCACTGCTGTTCGAGAAAGAGTTCCCGGGGCGGCGCGTCCTCCTGATGTTCGTGCTGACCCCCATGATGCTGAGCTACGTCGCGATCGGCGCGTTCTTCCGCTACTACTACGAGCCGACCTTCGGCCTCCTCTCGCAAGCGGTGAGAGTGTTCACCGGCCGCCCGTTCATCCTCCTCGACACGCCCGCGCGGGCGCTGGCCGGCATCATCATCGCCGACGCCTGGATGTGGTCGCCCTTCGTGATGCTCCTCGTCCTCTCCGGCCTGGTCAGCGTCCCGGCCTACCTCTATGAGGCCGCCGAGGTCGACCGGGCCTCCTGGTGGCGTCGCTTCTGGACGATCACCTTTCCCTACATCCGGAGCCTGCTGCTCCTGGCCCTCCTCTTCCGCACCATCGAGGCCTTCAAGATCTTCGACGTGGTCTTCCTCCTGACGGAGGGCGGACCGGGCACGTCGACCGAGACGATCGGCGTCTACGTCTACCGCCTCGCGTTCCAGTACTTCCGCACCGGCGAATCCACGGCCCTGGCCTACATCCTTCTCTTCATCGTGGTCGTCCTGACCAATCTCTACCTGTACTTCGTCAAGCAGCGGAGCGCGGAGGCCTGAGGTGGCGCGGGGATATCGAGCGCGCGGGGTCCGCCAGGGTGGCTGGGGGCGGACCGGCCTGGCCGCCGTCGTCTCGATCGCGTACTTCTTCCCGGTGCTGTGGATCGTGCTCACCGCTTTCAAGACCCACAACGACGCCCTCGCCACCCCGCCCAAGTTCCTGTTCCACCCGACGCTGGAGAACTTCGTCGCCGTCTTCCGGCGGTCCTACATCAAGGGGTTCGAGGCGGTCGACACCGGCTTCTCCCTTTTCTTCTTCAACTCGATCTTCGTCTCGGCGTCGAGCGTCGTCCTCGCGCTCGCCATCGGGACCCTGGCCGCCTATGGCTTCTCGCGCTTCCCGCTCAAGGGGAACGACACGTATCTCTTCATCATCCTGACGACGCGCATGCTGCCCCCGATCGTCGTCATCATCCCGATTTTCCTCATGTTCCGGGTGGCGGGCCTCTCCGGCGGTTACGCCGGCGTCATGCTGCTCTACACCGCCTTCAATCTCCCCTTCGCGATCTGGATGATGAAGAGCTTCTTCGATGAGCTATCCGGGGAGGTGGAGGACGCGGCCCGTGTCGACGGAAGCTCGGAGACGCGCGTATTCTCCCGGGTCGCTCTCCCGCAGGTCCGCGCGGGGCTGGCCGCCACCGCCGTCTTCGGCCTGATCCTCACATGGAACGAGTTTCTGTTCGCGCTCCTCCTCACCGGAGTCGGCACGCGGACGGTGCCGGTCGCGATGGCCCAGACCATCGGCGGCGACATCGGCGTCCGGTGGGGCCTCCTCGCGGCGATCGAGACCCTGTTCCTCGTCCCCGTCATCGTCGTGTCCTTTCTCCTCCAGCATCAACTCCTCCGCGGCGTCACCTTCGGGACGATCAAGCGATGACGGCCCGGCCGCGGGCCGCCGATCGCGACCGCCTCGCGGCGCCCCGCGAGACCCAAACGCGCCCGATGAGGCGACGAGACGTGCGGCGTACCCTCGCCCCCCTCCCCGGAACGTGTCGACGATCGCGCTCCGGCGCCTGACCAAGGTCTTCGGCGACCTGGTCGCCGTCAACGCCGTCGACCTGGACGTCGGCGCCGGTGAGGTCGTCTGCCTCCTGGGGCCGTCCGGCTGCGGCAAGACGACGACGCTCCGCCTGATCGCGGGGCTGGAGTCGGCCACGGCCGGCGACGTGCTTCTGGGCGGCCGGCGGGTCAACCACCTGCCGCCCCGGGCTCGAAACGTCTCGATGGTCTTCCAGTTCTACGCCCTCTACCCGACGCTGACCGTCCGCGAGAACCTCGCGTACCCGCTTCACGCCGACCGGCTGTCGGCCGCCGAAATCCGCGAGCGGGTGACGCGGGTGGCCGCCGTCCTCGACCTCGGCCGCATCCTCGATCGGCGCCCGCGCGAGCTCGCGGAGGGCGAGAAGCAGCGGGTCGCCGTGGGGCGGGCGATCGTCCGCGACCCGAGCTGCTTTCTGTTCGACGAGCCTCTGAGCCGTCTCGACGTCCAGCTTCGGGAGACGATGCGCGCCCAGCTCAAGGAGCTGCTGACCACTCTCCGGCGGGCCACGGTCATCGTCACCCACGACCAGCTCGAGGCCCTGACCATCGCCGACCGCATCGCCGTCATGCGCGACGGCGTGATCGAGCAGATCGCCACCCCGCACGAAGTCTTCGCGCGCCCCGAGAACCTCTTCGTCGCGAGCTTCATCGGCACGCCGCAGATGAATTTCCTGCCGGCGACGGTGTTCGGTCCCGCCGACGGCGGCGTGCGATTCCGCGTGGGGGGGCAGGACGCCACGCTCGCCGTCGACCCGGCCGTCTCGCGCCTCGCCGCCGGCAGCCCCGTCACGCTCGGCATCCGGCCCCGCGGCCTCGACCTCGTGGCGGAGCCCGCGGCGGGCTCGCTGGCCGCCCGCGTGGACCTGATCGAGCCGATGGGCGCCGAGACACTGGTCCACCTCGTCGAGGGCGGACACGAGATCCGGGTCGTCGTCGACCACCGAGTCTCCGTGGAGATCGGCAGTCGGGTCCACGTCCGCCCCCGGCCGGCCCAAACCCACGTGTTCGACGCCGCCGAGCGCCGGGTCCGATGAGTGCCGACGAGCCCCTCCGGCCGGGGGTTGCCGCCCCGCGGGTCCTCTCGGCTCGACACGCGCGCCTGCTCGAGCGCTCGATCATCGGCCTCTGTCTCGTGGCCCTCGCGCTCATCTTCCAGCCGTTCTCGCTCACCTTGTTTGGGGTCGGCGCCGGGCTCGTGATCGTGGGCGGCTTGGCCTTCAACCTCATGCCCGTGTGCCGGCCGGGCGTCCCGGTGCGGAGCCTCGTCCGAGTCGGGCTGGTCGTCCTGGGCCTCTTGGTCGTGCTCGCCGGGCTCGCCATCGCCTCGGCCTACCTCTACGCCGTGTACATCCGGCCGCACTGACGGGGCCGCGCTGACCGTGCGACGGTCCCCGGCGCCCGGGGCCCACCGGGGGGCCCGGCCGCGGGCCGGCGTGCCGTCCTCCTCGCGGGCCCCCCTGCCCGACAGACAGCGGTGTTCCGGGCTCTCGTCGGACGGGGATGAGTTCGGGAGGGCGCCCGCGCGGCGGCGCGATCCGAGGCACGCTCGGGCATTCGGCCCGGGACGTGCGCGGAAGGGAGTCGCTCAGGACGACGACCGGGAACGGGCGGGGCGCCGATCGGCTCGACGAGTCACGGGCCCCGGAGGTCGACGGGCCCGCGCCTCCGGGGGCGCCGGCGGCGACCGGCGACGCGCTGCTCCGTGACCCGGGAACGACCGCCGAACCTCGACGCGCCGGAGCCGGGCGCGTCCGAGAACCAGGACTCTCTACCGCACGGCCGGAGCGTCCCCCGTGAGGTCCTTCAGCTGGGGCAGGACCTTCTTGGCCAGGAGCTCCATCGAGCGCCGCCAGCGGGGCCCGTTCGCGCCCTCCCAGTCGTAGCAGAGCATCAGCACGCCGCCGAATCCGCCCACCGCATCGTAGAGAGCGCGGAGGCGGCGGGCGACCGTGTCCGGGCTTCCGACGAACCAGCGATGCTCGAGCAGGTAGTCGAGCGTGACCTCCTCGTCCTTCATCTCCTCGCGGTCCTTCCAGAGGCCCGCCATCCCGAAGGAGGTGACGAGCGGGAAGAAGTACTCCTTGTAAGCGCGGGCCATCGAGCCCTCCATCACCTCGCGGCGCGCCTGCGCGTCCGTGTCGGCGATGTAGAGGTCCCGGCAGAGGCGCCACTCGGAGCGGAGCGGGGTGTGGCCGTTGGCCCGAGCGGACTCCTCGTAGGCGGACCAATGCCCGCGGAGATCCTGCGGGTTGAGGAAGTGGATGCTCATCGGGATCCAGCCATGCTCGCCCGCCCACCGGAGGGTCGTGCTGCTCTTGGAGAGCCCGGCGACCGCGATCGGCGGGTGCGGCCGTGTCCACGGCTTCATGTGAAAGCCGATTCCCCGCCAGGCTTCCGGCTGGGGAACAGTGAAGTTGTACTGCGGGTTCTCGCTCCGCCACGTGAACCCCCCGCGGTCGCCCTCGGCCCAGATCCGCAGGACCGCCTCGACGTTGTCGTGGCTGACC
>Ga0209056_10000846_pt1 | contig 33871 bp, 44 predicted proteins | sample GraSoiAngelo_114_FD_185876 | JGI IMG/M metagenome (GOLD analysis project Ga0209056, IMG submission 185876) | Grasslands soil microbial communities from the Angelo Coastal Reserve, California, USA - 14_0903_13_40cm (SPAdes) (version 2) | ecosystem: Environmental > Terrestrial > Soil > Grasslands... | reverse complement strand
CGGTGACAAACCCCAGACCCATCACCAGGCCTGAGGCCAGGCCCGCACGCGAGGCCATGAGCTGCTGCGCCATCAGGAGCAGCAACGGCGCGGTGGACGCAGCCAGGAATCCGATGAGGATGGCGGTCGCGAACGCCCACGGTCCGGGATAAAGCGTGTAGAGAAGAATCGCCGGCACGGTCAGAAGCAGCGTGACTAAGATCACGACCCGCCTGCCGTACCGATCTGCCAACGAGCCGCACCCGACGGTGCCGACCGCGCTCGCAAGCACGAGGACTGTGGCGAGCGGGCCGTAGAACTCGGGGCCGTAGCCGAGCTGCCGATACCACGTCGGGGTGAAGGCCTGGAAGACGTTGACCGTCCAGCTGCGCGACATCATCACCCCGATCACGGCCGCCAGCGCAAAAACCGGCACCGCCGGCGCGGCGGCGCCTGCCTCGCGTACTGTCCCCGCCAACATCGCGACGCGATCGCGCATGCGCCACAGCAGGTAGCCGCCGGTCGCCAGGCCTGGGACGACAAGCAGGCCGGTGCCGTGGACACCGAACACGCCGAAGAGCAGGATGCCGATGAGTGGGCCGGCGGCGACACCGACAGTGCCGGCGGTGACGTAAACCGACATGCCCAGGCTGCGCCGCCAGCTGGGCAGCAGACCCCGGACGTCGAGCGCGCCGAGCGGATGGAAGGCGCCCGAACCAAGACCCGACGCCAGGGCCAGAGCCAGGAGAAGCGGAAAGCTGCTCACGAAGCCGACCACGGCGAACGTGACCGCAGTCCACGCCAGCGCGATGCCGGTGAAGCGTGTGCCGAAACGGTCGGCGAGCAGGCCGAAGAGCGGTTGCGAGATCGCCGCCATGCCGGTGTAGGCAAGGCTGACCAGGCCGACGGTGGCGAGGCTGAGGTTGAACTTTCCAATCAGCAGCGGGTAGAGGACCGGGATGACGCCGACGTAGCTGTCGACCGTGAAGTGGCCGAGCATCAGGGTCAGCAACTTTCCGTTGCGGAGGAATTCGCGCACGTGCCTCGTCTCTATGATCGCGGCGGTGGGCGAGCTGCCGCTTAGATTTCGATCAGGCGGCTCGGCACCGCATTGATGACGCGCGTCGACTGGATGCGACGCTCTGGCAGCGCCCGGCCGTACGGGTGGATGTGGCCGTGGACGGCGAGAAGAGGATGGAAGTTGCGGATCAGGCGCAGGAACGCGACGAATCCAACATGCGCCGAGTCCACGGCCTCGGCAAAGCCGTACGGCGGCGCGTGCGTGACGAGTACGTCGAGCTTGCGGCCGCCGCGAAGACGGTTCAGCCGAATGCGTAATTCCAGCTTCAGCGCACGCCGGCTCATCTGGCCCTGCGTGTATTGGTTCGCGCCCAGCTTGTAGCGAATGCTGCCGCCCAGACCGGCGATTCGCAGGCCTCGCACGTCCACCACGCGGCCGTCGATGTTGATGCACCCCTGGGGACCGGGAGGCGGCGGGAGCACGGAGCGCAGCGGCATCCACGTCATGTCGGGAGGCACGAGGCTCGCGTCGTGATTGCCCGGGACGTAGAGAAGAGGCACGTCCAGGCGGCTCACGAGGTACTCGAGGTAGTCGAAGGGGAGGTCGCCGCACCCGATGACGAGATCGGGATTGAGAGATGGCAGCCGGTCGCCGTACATCGGCTCTACGACCTCGTCGGCGACGGCGAGGATGCGCGTGGTTTCGGCTAGACCCGTTTGAAGCGGAGCGCTGTCCAGACGTCGTCGACGGCGACGAAGGCCACCGGCTTGTAGCCCTTCTCCGACGTGATCTCGCCGAGGACGTCGCGTTTGACCCACCAAGGCGTCGCCGGCAGGTCGGTGGCGCCCCGGGTTGCGCCGCCTTTCGGATAGGTGATCCACAGCAATCCGCCTGCCTTCGCAGCGCGGATCGCGGTCGAGCCAAGGCGGCGCAGCTCCCCCACGTCCTGAACGAACAACATGACCACGTCGTATTCGTGATCCGGCTGCGAGTCGGTCTTGATGTCAGCGGGCCCGGGGCTCAGCTTCGCGACGTAACCCTCGGGCGCGTTCAGGACCAGCACGCTCTGGCCGGCCAAAAGGCGGAGCTTTTTGGCCATTGGGCTGAAGCCGGTTCTGTCGGTGCCGATGACCGGGAGCGAACGCTGCGAGTCCAGATGTCCCACTAGATTGCCCCCCAGATTAATAAGGATGCGCACGTGTTGGCCGTTCTGCGCATAATCCGGCGCGATTTTGCGCCGATTTGCTGCAGCGCTCGCGGCCGCGTGGTTCATGGCCGCCTGCTCGTCATCCTCCCCGACGTTCAGCCTATCGGGCGCGACGGTCGACCCGACCTACCGGTGCCCTGGCGGCGCGAGCAACGCGCCCTACGACGTCCACGCAACGATCAAAGCGCGCAACGACACCTCGAAGGCGGTGACCATCCAGTCCGCGACCGCGGAGATGGTCCTCGCCGCGATCAAGGGCAAGTGGCTCGAGCCCGTCGGCGACCGGTATGACGCAGGCAGCGTGGCCGTGTCACCAACACGCGTGGCCGCCGGCTCCAGCGCGACGCTCACGCTGACCATCCCCAGCGCCTGTACGAGCGGACCTCACGGTTCGACGACCTCGAGCTCCGGCAGCTACCAGGTGAAGCTGCATCTGGTCACCTCAGCCGGCGCGTTCTCGATCGACGCGAGCAACCGGCACGAGATCCTAGCCGCCTGAGACCTCAGGTGCGAAGGATCGTCAGCGCGCGCGCCGCCGCCGACATCCAGCCAGGATCGTCCAACCAGGTCTCGACGCCCCACAACAGCACGACGTCAAGCGGGGCCTGGCGGTAGTCGATCGCCGCCTGGACCAGGTTTGCGGGCTCGAATGTACCTCCGTCGTTCCAGGGCTGCGCCTGCATCTCGGCCACCCAGATGTCCTTACCCTGGCTGTGCGCCCGATCCGCCCAGAAAGTGAGCGACTGCTCCTTCCACTGCGACCGCAACGGGATGCTCGTGTGACCGCGGTAGGGAACGCTCGGTCCGTCGACGTAAAGGTCGAGGCCGAAGACGTCTCCCATCCGGAGAGCTTCACTGGGGTGGCCGCTCCCGCCGCCGACGAGGCCCAGGAATATGGGTGTGTACCTCTGAATCAGGTCGAGCGTTACGTTCAAGGCGTTGTATGAGGTCACCACCGCCTTGTGGTCCGGATCGAGCCGGTGGACTTCGCCGACCTCCCAGGTCAGCTGCGCGTCGCTGATTCGATCTTCCTCGGTGTACGCGTTGACGACTTTGTCGAGCGGCTCGTTCTCCACCTGCCATGCGTAAAGCAGCGGCGAGGAGCGATAGCGAGTGATGCTCTCGTCGAAGTAGTTGCGGTAGGCCAGGCCCGCCTGAGCCAGGCCAAGCGAGGGTTGACTGCGGTCGCCCGCCCACGTCGGTTGATGCAGCTCGGGGAACAGGAAGTTGCGCGCGCCAACGGTCAGCACGACCCGCGTCTGGACTGACGAGGACCGATTGTGCTTGGCGACCACCGCCAGCAGTGGATCCACGGAGCTGAAATCGAGCTGTGTGGGAGCTGGCTGGACCAGCTCCCAGTAGATCGGAAGACGCACGAGGTCCGGTTGAGTGGCCTCGAGCAACCGATTCAGGTCGTCCGCGGGATCGCGACCTGCCTGCACCGAGGTCAAAGGGCTGAAGCTGAAGCCTGCAAGCGGAGGAGGTGGCGGGTTGGGCCACGACTCGCTTCCGAGCGCAAGCGCCGCGACCACCAGCGCGACCAGAGTCCTCATCGCGAAAGCAACGCGGGGCGGCCGCGGGGCACGGGTTTTTGGCTGCGTTCAAGCGTTGCTCGACTGGAGGGCCGGTTGTTCATATGCCACGTGTCTGGATCGTTGTCCTTGGTTTTTTCCTTGCAGGTCTGACCGGGCTGGGAGCCTACTTCCTTCCGGTCTTCCAGACTGCCGCCACTTCGACCGCGGCGCCCGGCGCGCTCCCCAACCTGAACCCGATCGAGCCTCCGACACAGCCCTTCACGGTCCTCCTGCTGGGATCGGACGACGATTCCAAGTTCGTCCCGGACCAGCTGAACACGCAGTCGATGATCTTGATCCGGGTCGATCCGGTGTCCAAGCAGGCGACGATGCTGTCGATCCCGCGCGACCTGTGGGTGCAGATCCCGAACCAGGGCTGGGGCAAGATCAGCTGGGGTTACAGGCAAGGCGGAGCGCCCGGTGCGATCGCAGCCGTGGAGAGCAACTTCAAAGTCCACATCGACGACTACGTGTGGATCGGACTCAACGGGCTCGTCAAATTGATCGACAAGCTGGGTGGCGTGAACCTTCAAGTCACCAATCCGGTCATGGACGATTACTACCCCGCTGATCTGAATAATGCCGATGATCCATATGGGTATTACCGCGTGGCGGTCCTACCGGGTGCAACACATATGGACGGCATCCACGCGCTCCAGTACGTACGTTCGCGCCATGGCGACGTGCGAGGCGACTTTGCGCGCTCCGAAAGGCAGCAACAGCTGTTGCTCGCGATCAAAGCCGAAGCGTCGCACCTCAACGTCGCCGATCTGCCGTCGCTGGCGAGCGCGTTCAACGGCGAGATCAAGACCAGCATGGGTCTTGACAAGATGCGGGCGCTGCTGACGATCGCGAACGAATTCAACGGTCCAAACGTACACCGGGTCGTGCTCGTGCCGCCTTACACGTCCGAGGGATGGGCAGGCGGCCAGAGCGTCGTTTTCCCTGATTGGAACCAGATCCGCCCGCTCGTTCACCAGACGTTTTCGTGATGCGCGGGGCAGTGGCCGCCGGCCTTGTTGCCGCGATGCTCGCCTTCGGTGTGGGTGTGTACGAGGGCGCGGGATTCCTGCGCGGCAACCACCGTGTAGTCCACCGCCCGAATGAGATCTCAGCCCCGTCGCTGCCGGGAACGATGTACGTCGCCCAGGCCGGCGCCATCTACCGCTTCCAGCACGGTTCCTTCACTGCCATCACGTCGGAGAACGGATGGATGCAACCCAGCGCGGCCCCAAACGACCAGCTCGTCGCCGTGCGGAGGCAGACCAACTATTCGGACCTCTACATCTTGTCGACCACCGGCAAAACCGTCGCGCAGCTGACGCATGACTCGTCGAGCCGGGTGGTCGAGGACAACCACTGGGCGTTCTACCCGCGGTTCAGCCCTGACGGGCAAACGCTGTTCTATGACTTCGATCCGAAGGACGCGTACGACAGCTTCCGCGTCGACCTGACGATCTTCGCCAGCCGCATCGACCCGAGCTCGCGCACCGTTCCGTGGACGCAGCCCAACGACTTCACAGGTGGCGACATCAGCCCTTCGCCGCTCCGCGACGGCGGGCTCATCTACACCAAGTATTCGATCGACAACTCTTTCCAGGTCCACTCCCAGCTGTGGATCCAGAGGCGCGCCGGCAGCAGCGGAGTGGCTCTGACCACACCGGAGGCGGGCTGCGGTCAGCCGGCGATCTCACCCGACGAAAAGCTCATCGCGATGGTGTGCACGAGAGGGTCGAGCCAGTCGGCTGAGCTTGACGTGGCGACCTTTGACGCAACGAACCTGGCGCTTGGGTCGCCGGCAACCCTGGTGAGCGGACGCATGGTCGCCTCGCCGGCTTTTTCTCCAGACGGCAAGACGATCGCGTTTCTTGCTCCAGACAACCCGGGTGGCCACTTCCAGCTCTGGACCGTAGGCTCCTCAGGCCCAGCTTCGGTTCGTGAGATCACTTCCGATCTCGGCCTCGACTCCACTTCGGCGCCCGTCTGGATGAAGGGCTAGCTGCGGAGGCCATGCAACGGTGGAATCTGAGAACCGTCCAATAGTGGTAGTAGCCAGATGGCTCGTTGCGCGTTTTCTCAGTAGGAGACGAATGGTGAGGTTCAGATCGAAGTCAGACGCGCCCGACCTGCACACCCAGCTCGAGTCGATGCTCGACCAGGTGTGGCGGTCGGAGTCCGACTGGCGGTTGTGGGACCGACTGGATGCCGCGGTGCAGCTCGAAGACCTGCGCGAGAAGCGACTGAAAGACCGCGACATCAAAAAGGCGGCCTGAAGGTGGGACCCACCCGGCAGTCGCGATGAGCACGTCCCTCGCCGCGAACGGCGCGGGGGGGCAAGGTTTATCCGCATTCGTCTTCTCGGGTGGCGGAAGCTTGGGTGCGGTCCAGATCGGGATGCTAAGAGCCCTCTTCGAGGCCGACGTCTGCCCCGACTTCCTGATCGGCACGTCCGTCGGCGCCGTCAACGCGGCGTGGGTCGCCGGTCACCCCGACCCGGATGGGGTAATGGAGCTGGGCGACATCTGGATGGGCCTTCGCCGCCATGACGTGTTTCCGATCAGTCCGATCACCGGTGCCCGAGGCTTGATCGGGCGAAGCAACCACTTCATCTCCAACGTAAACCTCCGCACCGTGCTGGAGCGGCACATCCCCTACAAGCGGCTGGAAGAGGCCCAGCTACCGGTCCACATCGTCGCTACCGAGCTGAAGAGCGGTCGGGCGACGATCCTGACATCCGGGCCTGCGGTGCCGGCGCTGCTCGCCAGCTGCGCCATTCCCGGTGTGTTTCCGCCGGTGACCATCGGCCGCCGGGACTACGTCGACGGCGGCGTTGCCAATCACACCCCGATCACGGTCGCGATCGAGCTCGGGGCGACCAAGATCTACGTCCTCCCGGTCGGCTACCCGTGGCTGAACCGGGAGCCGACCAACGCGCTCGGCATGGCGCTGCACGCGCTGGCGCGGATCGTGGAGCAGAAGCTGGACGCGGAGGTCGCCGCCAACCGCGACGTGGCGAACATCCACGTCCTCCCCGCGCTCGACCTGGCCGACGTCTCGCCCGCGGACTTCAGCCACACCAAGGAGCTGATCGATTGGGGCTACAGAGCCGCTCGTCGCTACCTCGGTTCAGCGCTCAACGGCCGCGGGGTCGTGCCCGAGAAGGCGAAGCGAACGCTGCGGCTCGACCCCGCCCGCGCCGCCTAGACCGCTTTCCTCAAGCGCTCCAACAGGTCGTCGCCCACGCCTCGGAGTTCGCGCACGCGGTCGGGCAGCGACGCCTGCAGCTCATGGAGGTCGCGCACGCGGTCAGGCAGCGACGCCTGCAGCTCACGGAGGTCGCGCACGCGGTCAGGCAGCGACGCCTGCAGCTCACGGAGGTCGCGCACGCGGTCAGGCAGCGACGCCTGCAGCTGCTGCATCAGGGTGCGCCGGCGCCGGCTGCGGTAGAGCAGCCAGCCCAGGAGGCCGAGGCCGACTATCGCCGCGCCCACTCCCGCCGCGATCACCGCCGGGGGCACGCGCCTCGGCTCCATCTCGTCGGGCTCGTCCCGGGACATCGAGAGCGTCTGCCGCCCAGAGTTGATCTTGTCGTTGACATCGTCGGGCATTGTGCTCATCTCACTCTCCTCGTTCATCTGGGGTTTCCCTCCCACAGCGAGAACGAACTCGCCTCCAGTATCGGCGATCGAGCACGCGTTTTGTAAGTGGGGCGCGCGGGCCGCAAGGTTCGAGCGCTTCAGACCTCTGCGGGAGGTGAAACCGCGATGAAGTGCGAGATCTGCAACGCCGAGGTCGCCAACTCGGAAGAGATGAAGCTTCACATGGAGCGTGAGCATCCGCTCGACGAGCGAGGCGACGAAGAGCTCGAAAAGCCGGACATGATGCCCGAGGCCGACGAGGCCGCGCCTCCGATCGTCCCGGGCAAGAACTGAGCCCCGGTCAGGCACAGTCGAGTCCAAAGCCCGGCGGCGTAAAACGCGCCGCCGGCTTTTCTGTGCCTAGCCCACGCTGCCATACAGCTGAGGCGGCTGGGTCGGCGCGTGGGAACCGTCCGGTCCTGGCTCGTTCGTGACCGCCATGGTGGTGTACCCGGACAGAGACCGGTTGACGAGCACTACCTTCGCCCCGTTGCTGTCGGGCACAAAGACCGCGGCAGGGACCGGGTTGCCCCTGGCCGGGATGAGCCAGAGCTCGTAGACACGGTTTGCACCCGCCGGCGGCAGGCCGCGGAAATCGACCAGCGCGACCCCGTCCGTCTTCAGGTCGACCACCGCGGCCTGCGCGCCTGACATCCCATCGTGCCCAACGAGCGTGAACCGAGCGACCTGGCTCGAGGGCGCCGGCTGAGCGCCGCGGAACGCGATCTGGCCCACGAGCACACCGATCAGCAGCGCGACCAGAGCCACAGCGGCCAATGCGTAGATCGGCATCCGCCTGCCAACCGCGGCGAGAATCGACACCCTGGGCAGCGCCGCCCGCGGCCGAGCGATGCGCGCTGTGGCAGGCGCCACGGCCCGTTCTCGCGACGCGGCCGCCGCCGCGAGCACTCCGCCGCGCAGTCGGGCCGGCGGCGCCACCCCCTCGACGGCTAGGGGCAGGGCGCCGACCACACGCCGCAGCCGAGACGCGACCTCGCGGCATATCGGGCACGCCTCGACGTGCGAGCCGATCGCCGCGGCCTCCTCCGGCTCGAGGGCGCCGAGCACCCAGGCGGCGACAGAACTTTCGAGCTCGTCATCGTGTTCGCGGTCAGACATCGACCAGCCCCCGCCCGCGCAGGTAGGAACCCATCTTCTCCAGACCGAGCCGCATCCGGCCCTTGACCGTGCCCAGTGGGACTCGGGTCATGTCCGAGATCTCGTTGTGAGAGTAGCCGCCGAAGTACGCCATCTCGATCACCTGGCGCTGCTCCACAGGCAGGCTTGCCATCGCGTCGCGGACGGCCGCGCGCTCGAGCGAGAGCGACACCTCCCGCCACGGGTCGGAGGGCGACAACGCATAGGCCGCCTCCGGCTCCAGGTCCCCGACCAATTCCAATTCCTTGCGTTCCCGGCCGCCCCGACCGCGAAGGTAGTCGATGCAACGGTTGCGGACAGAGGTCAGAAGCCAGGCACGCAGCGAGCCCCGCTCCGCGTCGAAGTTTGCGGCGTGGTTCCAGACGTTCATGAACGCGTCCTGCACCGCGTCTTCGGCGCGCCCGGGGTCGCCGAGCACCCTGATCGCGACACCGTAAGCCATGCCCGCATAGCGGTCGTAGAGCTCGGCGAGCGCCTCATGATTGCCGGCCGCGAGCCCCGCGGCGAGCTCCTGGTCGCCGGCGGTGGCTACGACGCGCCCGCCTCCTGTGGCTCTCTTGTACGCCTGGTCGTCAGCTCACCCACCGGTGACTTCTTCGGCGGCTTGATCGCCCATTCCTCGTTCTCGATCAGCCGCCAGGCCCACCGTGGGTTGCTTCGCACGCGCTGCCGCGCGGCGTAGAGGGCCCTGGACATAAGCTTGATGCCGGACAGGCCTGGCAGCTTGCCGATCTTCGCGTCGAGCTCGAGCAGCTCTTCCTCTCCCTGCTCGTCGTCGAACAGGTACATGGCGAGCGCGTCCACCTCTTCTTGCTTCTTCACGCCCTGGCCGACCGGCACCCAGACGCGGTCGAGCATCCAGCGGTCGACCTTCTGCGCATGCTCATTGCCGCTGAGCCACTCCTTTGCCGAGTTGTAGTAGAAGGCGTAGTGCCGTCTCTCGTCCTTGATGATCCGGCTCAACAGGTCTTTGAGCACGGGGTGGCCGGACTTGCGGATCAGAGCCCCATAGCCGGTGAGGGTCGACAGCTCGTTGATGGCGCCGATCGACAGGTAGACGGCGGAGAAGTCCTTCATCAGCCACGATCCGGCCATGGTCGAGAGGATGCTGACGCTGTTCTGGAAACCGAGGTTCGCTCGCACGTTGGCGATGCGCTCCTGAGTGTCGAACTCAATGCCGTAGAGATTCAGCAGCCGTCCGATGTTCTCGCCGTGCCAGAGCTCCTCGTAGTTCCAGCAGGCGAGGAACGCCGTGAGGATCGGGTCCATGCAGGCCCGCGTGACGAGAAGGTGAGAGAGGTAGAGGGGAACGTGGTTTTCGATGTCCATCATGTAGTGCAGGCAAAACAGGTCGCCCTTCGAGAGCGGATAGGCCGTGACTTCGTCCCAGGCTATTCCCGTGACGTCGACCTTCCTGGACTCTTCCTTGTACCGCTCGATGCTGAAGCTCATATCAACCCCTACGAAATAGCGCTTGCGGTGGATCACTTCGACTCGGCCAACTCACAGCCTCTTCCCACGGCGCCTTGAGCGGCCGCCGCCAGTCTAGGTCTCGACGCTCGCGTTGGGCGATCAACAAAAGGAGGCCAGCATGGTAAACGGAGTTCGCAGGTTGGTTGTTGCTGGAGCAGTCGTGGGGTCGATGCTAATCGGAGGGGTTGGAGGCGCCGCCCTGTATGCGACGACCCTTTCCGCCGCGGCGGCTTCGCCGTCGCCGAGTCCGTCGAGCGGTTCCGCCGGCACCTCATCGGGCAAGTTCGTCCCGAACGAGGACCCGGCTCACGAGGCGACCGAGAGTGCCGCGCGTGAGGCGCAGGAAAACGCCGGACAGGTCCCGACGGTCCCTTAAGGAAGCGGTGTCAGGGTAGGAGCTGCCTCGCCACGAACCAAACGTTGGCGGGGCGCTCCGCCAGGCGGCGCAGATACCAGGCGTACCACGCGTCGCCGTAGGCGATGAGGTCTTTGACAGTGAACCCTTCTCGTGCCAGGCGCAGCTGCTCGCCGGTGCGGATGCCGTACAGCATCGCGACCTCGAAGTGCGGGCGCTCGATGGCCAGCGCCTGCGCAAACCTCCAGGCCTTGGCGATCAGCGTCGTGTCATGGGTGGCGAGCACCAGGCGCAGGTTGCGCCGCTTGACCTCGGGCAGCATGAGCCCGCAAAGCGCGAGGTAGTTCTCATCCACCTCGCGCTTGGCGGTGAAGGCGACCTGCGGCGATTCGGCATAAGCGCCCTTCACCAACCTGATCGCAGGCTTCAGCGGCAGAAGGCTCGTGACGTCACTCACGGTGCGATGCAGGTAAGCCTGCAGCGCCACACCGACGTGGAGATGCTCCGCGCGAAGGCTCTTGTAGAGGTCGAGCGTCCGCTCCGTGTAGGCGCTGCCCTCCATGTCGACCCATAGAAAGCTCCTGGCGTTGGCTGCGGCGCGCGCCAGGCGGCGAAGGTTCGCGTAGGCAGCTTCCTGATCGATGTCGAGGCCGAGCTGGGTCGGCTTCACCGACACCTCCGCCTGGACGTCGGCCGACGCCGCGAGGACCTCTTCGTAGTGCTCGACCACGCGGTTGGCGTCGGCAAGATCGGTGACGTTCTCGCCGAGGAGGGTGAACAGAGCCCCAACCCCCTTCGCCTTGAAGTCCACCGCGGACTTGAGCGCGGCCTCAAAGCCTTCCCCGGGAAGGAACCGCCTGACGGCGCGGCGGGCAAAGCGCCAACGCGGAACGTGGGCGGCGAGCCACTGGTTCTGCGCACACCACAAAAGCAGGCTTCGCATCAGGCCCACATCAAGGTATATGACTCGCGGTCGCGCGGGGTCAATCGGCAAGGACCTCGGCGATCCGAAATCGGGCGTTCTCCGCGAGCTCCGGATTCGCGTCCTTGTAGTAGGGAAGCGCGACCAGCCCAGTCCACAGAGCCCAGCCGCGCCCGCGCGCCCAGGTGGCGTCGTCGACCTCGAGCTCCGCGCGGAAGACGCCGCGGGTCTCGGCGGACAGCAGGTTCCACGCCACCATCAGATCGCAGGCCGGATCGGCGAGGCCCATCCCTCCCCAGTCGATGACACCGCTCAGCGAGGCGCCCTGGAGCAGCAGGTTTCCAGGCATGAGGTCTCCGTGGACCCAAACCCCAGGCGCCGACCATCCAGGAGTGCGCAGAGCCGCGTCCCACACCGCGGTCGCCGCATCGGTGTCGACGACTCCCGAAAGAGACGCGAGGGCGGCGCGGGTTGGTTGGTCCCACGGCCGCAGCGAAGAGCCTCGAACCGCCGCGGGAGCGCCTGCGGGGTCGACCCCGTGCAGTGCCGTGACAAACCGCGCGAGTTCCTTCGCAAGAGATCTCGGATCGCTGATCGCGCCCACCGTCGGGTTCTCGCCTTCGAGCCAGGGGTAGACACCCCACTCGTACGGGTAGTCGCCCGCGGGCATGCCTTTGGCGAGCGGCACCGGGACCCGAACCGGAAGCCGGGGCGCCAGGCGCGGGAGCCAGCGGATCTCTCGCTCCACTGCGCCTATCCCCCAGTCAGTCCGCGGGAGCCGGACGAGCAGGTCCGTGCCGAGCCTGTAGAGGGCGTTGACGGTCCCGGCGGTCTGGAGCCGCTCGAGAGGCAGTGAGGCCCAGTCGGGGAACTGGGCTTCGAGCAGTCCTAGGACCAGGGCGACGTCGGTGTGCACCTCATGCGCGTGCATCTTCCGTACACCCAACCGATTTCGCATTCAGGCCCGCATCACGGTAACGCAGGCCGGATCCAGCCGGCAGCTAGTTACGCGGGTCGGTTACTCCCTAGCGAGCACTCGACGCTGCAGAACGCCTCCTCCCCCCGCCAGACCGCGCCGAAGTCGATCGGCGCCGCGCAAGCCGCGCAGTACGTCGGTGTCGGCCCCTTCGCCACCACACGGAGCGGCGGCCGGCCCGGGTTGAGCCGGGCCGCTCCTTGACGAAAAGCGATTCGCTCCCCACGCCCCGGCAGCCTCCCGACAGGGAACTGCACGATCCCCATTCCCGCCTCCAAGCCCAGAACTCCAGGCGACATGGCAAGTATCGACGTCGCACGAATTCTGTCACCGTACGGATGTAGGAGACAAGACTCCTACGAGACGTAAGCGGATATTTAAGAAAATGAAAAAAAGGGCGCCGGCGTGAAGCAGGCGCCTCTCACCGCTGCCGTTTCGCTACCAGTAATACCAGCGACCGCCTTCGGCGGCTCTGACGAAGAAGCCGAGCGCCCAGAGGATCAGCCCGATGACGAGCAGAATCCAGAGGATGTGAAGCGCTGGTGCCAGCAGACCGCCTCCACCGAGAAGCAGCAGCAGCAGGATCAAGACGATCAACGCAACCACTTTGGATTTACCTCCTTTCGAGCTGGATCACCCAGCCGCGTTTAGCTCCTCTTTCAGGAAACGCCTGTCTCCTTACTTGGGGTGAAGGCTCAGCGAGAACGCCCTGTCCGGCCGCCCTTCATCAGCGACCGCCAACCCTTCGCCTGGATCTCGACGCCGTACTTGCGGGCGGCGGCGCGGATTCGCCTCCAGGCAGCGTCCCGCTCTTTGTCGGTGACGCCCTCGACCTGGTCGAAACGCGCCACCGCGTTGCGGACATGCCGGGCGTCGTTCAACGGCTCCTTGCGCTCCTGGGGGAAGGCGAAGGTGCCGGTGGACATTCGGTTCTTCTGCGACGTGCGCAGACCCGGCGAGCGCTTTGGAATCCGCGCGCTGTTGGCGCGGCGGCTCTGCACGTTTCGAGCCTTCTTGATGTTGCGGCGCGCAGCAGCCTTCTGGCGGGTGGTGGCCATTCTGGACCTCCTTTTGGAGCGAGATTCCTCCCTAATCAGGCAACGCCTCGACGGCGGGGCCTACTTGCAAAAAAAGAGGGCCGGTCCCGAAAGACGCGGCCCCGCAGCTCCCCTGAGGAGGGTCAGGGGAGACCTCTTACGACGGAGACGGCTTGGCGCTCGGTGAAGCGTTACCGCCGCCGCTCGGGCTTTGCTGTCCTTGCTGAGGTGACGTTACGACCGGGTTGTTCTGGACGGCCGAGCGTGTGCCGAACCAGTTCCACTGCGTGAAGCCGAAGAACAGAAGCATCAGCACCAGCAGAGCGAGAATCGCGGCCGCAATACCCGCGCCTGCTCCCGAGCCGGTGTCGCCTGTCTCGACGACCTCAGAGCCCGCCGGACTCCAGTACCGGCGAACGCTGTACCCGCCCGCCCCGAGGAGCACGGCGAGAACCAGAATGACGAGCAGGATGAATAGCAGAGTTCCCAAACGCACGAACCTCCTTTGAGTTCCTGGACGACCCTTGCTTCCTCACAAGTCGCCGCGTGGGCCGCTCGTCTCGGTAACGCCCAGGGACCCGGCGACTACCTACCGGCCGAGTTCAGGCCGAATTCAGCCCTGGTTCACGGTTTTGGGCCGCCGGCGCCTCACCACGCCGGCCGCCAGGGCCACGGCCACAACCGCCGCCAGGGCCGCGCGCTGAAAGATCGAACGCCGAGGAGGCTCCGGAGGCGCGCTCTCCGCCTGCTTCTCCTTGATCGACTCCACCGGCTTGCCCTTGTTGCGCGACAGATGCATCGGGCTGGCCACGATGCCGAGGGTCGCCGGCTCGCCGAGCCGGAAGCGGTTGAACACGGCGCCGAGCAGAACGAGCTGGCTGAGCAGGTAAAACCATGAAGCCGCCTGCGATCTTCGCGTAGAGAGGAAAAGCGAACGAAAGGGCCTCGATGAGCAAACCCGCCAGAACCGCGCCCGGGAGGACGTCGGTCAATCGGAATGTCCTATTGGGCACGAAGCGGTAGAGCGCAACCAGGAGCGCGATCATCACCACCGCGCCGGCGACGAAGCCGATGATCCAGGTGATCCACGACGCGAGCGGGAAGAAGGCCGGTACCGCGTTGATCGCCACCGTCACAACGATGGCGGCGACGAGGAGCAGCATCATCACGAGACCCATCAGCCGCTGGCGCAGCATGTCGCGCTGCTTGCTGCCGAAGATCTGCGTCAGGGCGAACTCCATCGTCGCGAAGATGCTGCCGGCGCTCCACAGCAGGCCAGCCAGAGAGACGATGCCCAACCATCCCCAGGACTGCTTCACCCCGTGGAGCGCTTTCTCCAGCTCCGGCTGGGCGCTCGCGGGGAACACCTGCAGCACCAGCGATTGAATGTGCGCCTCCGTGGCGGGGTCACGGATGGCGAGGCCGAGGATCGACAGCGCGCCGAGCATCATCGGAAACATGGCCATGAATCCGGCGAAGGCGAGCGCCAACGCGTAGTTGCTGGCCTGGCTCTCGCCGTAGGCGATCAGAACCCGGGCCGGCAGCGTGGCCTGCGCGCGTTGAACCAACCGCTGGATGCGCGCCTTCACGGACGACAGATTATTCCGCCTGGGGCGCTGCGAACTCGCTGTCTGGCGCGCTCACCACGCGCTCGATCAGCGCCGAGCCCGCCGCACCGACCAGAGCGGGTGCAACCTTCCGCAGGATGCCCTCGACGGTGCCAGGCTCGTGCTCGGTCTTCTCGTTGACCCGCACGGTCACCGACGGAAGCTTCTCTCGCAGCCTTACCGACAGCTCATCCGCAAGGGAGCGAAGGTTGTCGACGGACAGATCGTCGAGGCGATCGCGCAGGGTCGGCCGGTGTGTGCGGCGGTAGATGAAGAACGCAACGCCCGCCAGCGCGAGCACCCCGAGCCCGATGGCGGCGATGCGACCGTAGCGCACGGCGTTCGTGGCGGCGCGCCCTTCCAGCTGGGTCAGGTTGCTGTCCATGCGCTCACGGGTCTCTTTTATCTGCCGTTCGATTTCACGCGCCGAAGCGCCCATTCCTTGTTCTCCTTCAAGCTCTCGACAGTGCGCGGGGGAAGCCGCATCTGCATGCGCGCCTTGCCGACAACCACGAGCAGCAGTCCGATGACCGCATAAGCGGCGATCCACACCGCGGCCGCCTGCCAGTGCCACGGCACAAGGATCACGACCAGAGACGGAACCGCGACGAGGATGGCGAGCATCACGAGAAGCCCGCCGAACGCGATCAGCCCGCCGGCGATGGCGTTTCCGGTCGCCAGCTCTTTGACCTCTTGCTTGGCGAGCGCGATCTCGAGCGCGACCAGGCGCTGCGCGTCGCCGATCACCGAAGCGATCAGGCCTCGCGAGCTCAGGGTCTGGTCCTTTTTGACGCTTTCTTCGACTGGCGCTCGCACTCTTGCCTCACAGGTTCAACGCCCCGCGTATTGGGCGTACGCGCGCGCGTTAGCTCTTAAGTGGGGATGAAGCCAGGGCCAGTCGAGGGTCGAGATCGGCTACTCGGCCGGTGGTGACGCCCGAGGCGATCTAGAAGGAGATCGTTTGCGGGCCTGATCCGCAGCGAAATTTCGACGGCATCGCGGAGTTCGTCAAGGACGGTTTCGACCACGTGTACGTGCGCCATGTAGGTCCGGAGCAGGAAGCCTTCATGCGCTTCTATGAGCGCGACGTCTTCCCGCACGCAGGAGCGCCGCCGCCTCGCGGACCACTAACTCGGAACGCCTTTGGCCGCGATCTGGTAGGAGAGGGCGATGTCGGCGAGCACCATCACGACGGCGGCCGCCAAACCGATGGCATTGGTCAGCCAACCGTTGACGAAGTCGCCCATGAGCTTGCGGCTCGAGGTCAGGACCAGCATGAGGATGATCATCACCGGCGCCACCAGACCGTTCAGCACCTGCGAGTAGAAGAGGGCCTTCACGGGGTCGACAGAAGATACGGCGAGTTCCATCGCGACGAGGAACGCCAGTCCGATGACGATGTAGAACTGCGGCGCGTTCTTAGGGTTGCGGCCGAGGCCACGTCGCCAACCCGCCAGACCCGCTATCCCGAACGCCGAGGACGCGGCCAGGACCGGGATCGCGAGCAGGCCTGCGCCGATGATGCCGACCGCGAAGATATCCGGCGCGTAATGGCCCGCGAAGGGTTCCAGCGCCCGCGCTGCGTCGGCGGCGGTGCGGATCTGCGTCTGGTGGGAGAAGAGAACCGCACCGGTGGCGACGATGACGAAGAACGCGGTCAGGTTCGACCAGATGATGCCGACCGTAATGTCCAGATTGGTGCGCGTGAGCTGCTGCACGCCGCGCTTCTCCTCGACCTCGCCGCTCGTCTGCCAGAAGAACAGATAGGGAGTGATCGTGGTGCCGAGCATGGCGACCGCCGCGAGCATGTAGCCGGGGGTGAGGCTGACCTGCGGCACGAAAGTGCTCCGCACAACATCCAGCCAATCCGGCTTGGCGAGGAACGCGGCCACGATGTACGTGGCCAGGAAGGCCACCAGCCCGAGCATGTAACGACTTACGACTCGGTAGTCGAGAAAGATCGTGACGACGGCCATGATCGCAGCCATCGGAACGACCCAGTAGATGTACCTGACGCCTGTGATCAACTGCAGCGCCGCCGCCATCGCGAGCAGGTCGGCGCCCATCGTGATCACGCTCGGAATCACCATCAGGAGCACGGCGGGGGTGGCGATGCGTGCGCCGAATGTGGTGCGCAACACTGTGGCGAGGTCGCTCTTCGTCACGTTGGCGACCTTGGCCGACATCTGGATGACGGCGATCAGCATCGGGGTGGCGAGCAGGAGCAGCCAGTTCTGGGCGAAACCCGCTGTCGCGCCGATGATGGAGTAGCTCGCGATCCCGGACGGGTCGTTGTCGGCGCCTCCCGTGATCACGCCCGGCCCGATCGAGCGCACGACATCTCGGACGCCGAGGTGTTCCGACACGGCTTCCCGGGCCGAAACGCGCCGCCGGACTCTAGCGCCGCGGCTGCCTAGCTCAGACATTTATTTGCCATTCCCGGAGCTGAGGCGCGGCGGAGTGGCGATGGTCCATGTGCTGCGCGTGTCCTCCTCCAGCAGCTCGCGGACCTTGAAGCCTGCCGTTTCGTCGACGCGAAGGATGAGCAGCGCGTCGCCGTGTTCGATGCGCTTTGTCGCGTCATCGACAAATTCTTTCGGCACGAGCTCGCGCAGCCGTCGCGCATCCGCGTGGTCGACGATCCCCTCCTCTTTGGGCGCGACGCGGCTGTGCTCGAGGACGAGCTTGCGCGCGAGGCCGGCGGTCGCGCGGTCGGGATAGGCGGCGACGAGCGTTTGCTCGAGGATGCCGGCCTTCTCATGTCGGTCGGCCACCCGTAGGGCGGAAGCGTCGACATGGCTGATGCCGCGCCCGATACGGGAGCTGGCCTGGCGCAAGAGCGCCGAGCGGTCTTCGCGCCGATCGAGGTCGCCCGACAGCGTCAGACGGCCTTCGCGCAGGTGCACTTTCACCTGGTCCCCAAAGATCGGATGTGCTTCCCCGGTTTCCCCGGCGAGCACCGCATCCCACCAGGCGTCGATGCGCGGTCCAGCGCGCTCTTGCCGCCTCATCCCAGAACCAGAACGCTTGCCTCCGCTGCCTTCACCGCAGGCCCGCGTTCCTTAAAGGATGCAGTCTCCTTCCCTGGAGCCACCCCGGATCCTGCCCGAGTCGGTAGATCGGCGCCTGTACCGCATGATCCACGGGCTGCCCCACTCTCCACTCGGAGACCAGTACGTGACCACCCTTTCCGACCTCGGCGAAGGGCTCGGCTGGGTCGCGGGCGGCGCCGCCCTCGCATGGCTCGGTGGGCCGAAGGGGCGAAGAGCGGGACTTGCGACCGCGGTCGCCTCTCTGGGCACAACTTACGTTGTCCAGCGACTCGTCAAACCAGTGTTCAGACGAAAGCGTCCCTGGGTCGACCGCGACGTGCTCGTCGTCGGCATCAGGACCACCGATGCCTCGTTCCCATCCGGACACTCGGCGTCATCATTCGCTGCGGCGACAGCTCTCGCGACTTTCTATCCCCACGCCGCTCCGCTCGTTTACGCGCTGGCGACAGGCGTTGGACTCTCGCGCGTGCACCTCGGCCATCACTTTCCCAGCGACGTCGCCGTGGGCGGTCTGCTCGGGGTCGCAAGCGGAACATTTCTCGCCTGGATCTTCCGCGTTCCGAAGGCGATCTAGGTCTGCGTAAGTGGAGGGCTCGGCCATTGCTGGCCAAGCGCCCCCAATTGGTTAACGGGTCAGGACTATCGACTACTTTGAGTCTTTGGTGGTCACGGACAAACGCCGGCCGCGAGTAACGCTCGATCGCTCACGCGTTTTTTCTCGTAATAGACTCATCCGACATCTGGAGGCGCTTTCATGGCCAAAACAGTTCGCGACGTTATGACGCGAGATCCGGTGTCGATGAGCTCCGAGACGTCGGTGACCGAGGCGGCCAAGGCGATGAGCGACCTGCGCATCGGTTCCGTCATCGTCATGGAGGCGGACAAGCCGTGCGGAATCGTCACCGACAGGGACATCACCGTGCGCGCGGTTGCGACCGGCAGCGATCCGTCGAAGACACGGCTCGCAGACATCTGCAGTGACGATGCCATGGACATGATGAAGTCGCACGATGTCAAGCGGGTGCTGGTGATGACGGACCACAAGCTCGAAGGCATCGTGTCCCTCGGTGACCTTTCGCGACGCGGCGAAGGGGAGGATGTCCAAGAGGACATCAGCCGGGCCGAGCCGAACAACTAGGCCGCGGAGCTTTGCTCAGCCGCCCTCCGGTCGAGGATGTCCTTTCTCGAGAGGAGCTTCGATCGGAGCCGCCTCCATGGCACCGGCCACTCTCATGATCTCCTCGGCGTCCTCCAATCCCGGCCCGGCCACGCTGACGAGATAGCGTCCAGCTTCGACCTCCTGCTCGTAGTAGAGGGCCCGGTCGCCCGATGCGGCCATGCTCACGAGCGCGCCGGCCACACCGCCGGTGGCCGCGCCCGCCACGGCGGCGAACAGGAAGGTGGCGAGGACGTTGCCGGCAATCAAGGGGTGGACGCCGGGGACCAGGCCGGTGGCGACCGCTCCGGCGAGGGCGCCCAGTAGGGTGCCGGCCACGATGCCCACACCTACCTTCAAGCCGTAGTGGCCGCGCCGGCCCCGACGGGGCGTGGCGAGCGAGATCTGGTCGGGACGGAAGCCCGCCTCCTCGAGTTTTCGAAGGGCCCGCTCGGCTTCCGGGCGGGTTCTGAACAGGCCGACGACAGTGTCTGGCATCAACTCCTCCTATCCAGTCATAACGCCCACCGGCAGCCCCTATCCTGTTTCGGCCATGGCCATCCGCTCCGAGCTCCCGGGGTTCAGCACCACCCAGGCCCGCGGGGTCCTGGAGGGCCTCCCCCGCTGCGATTACGAGATCGTGATCAAGCCGCTCCGTTACCGCTGGGCGCCCCACCTCGCCGCGCGGTGCGAGTTCGAGGAGAGGCGGATCGTGCTGCAGGTTCCGATTCCGTTCCGAGCCTTCAAAGAGCCGGTGATCTACGCTGCGCGGCGCAAGCGAGGTGCAGGCATGCGGTTCGCCTGGGCGTCCGAGACCGTTTATTTCCGCGGCCGCCGCGACGTGCTGCGATTTCTCTACTGCCACGAGTGGATGCATTGGTACCTGCATGAGGTGTTGGGCAAAGGATCCTCGGCCGAAACCGCGTGCGACCGATTCGCCCTTCGCAACTTCCGGCGCCGCTACGTGACGACGGACGACGCCGACCTGGCCCTCAAGCGGCGTTCGTTGAAGGCACGCGCGTCGGTCTGAGGCCGGCGGCAGCCGCGAGCTCGGCAAACACGACCGCGTCCCTGATTGCGTAGCCGCCGGTGTCGTTGTTGAAGTAGATGTAGACGTCGGATTCCTGCCACAACTCAGCGATGCGATCCACCCACCCGCGCAACACATCACGCTCATAGCCGGGCGCTTGCGGGCCCGTGCCCTCGTGAAAGCGGACGAAGCCCCACTCTGCAGTCCGCCATGTTGGCTGCTTGCGCCGCGGGGTGTCGCCGAGACACAGCGCCACTCCGCGACGCTCGAGCAGCGCCGCGGTTTCGGCCGTGAACCACTGCTCGTCGCGGAATTCTATGGCGACGCGGACGGAGGAGTGGAACAGCTGCAGTGTCCCATCCAGCAGCTCGAGGTCGGCGGTGTGGCGCGGGGGGAGCTGGATCAGGATCGGACCAAGCTTTGGACCGAGCCCGTCGGCGCGCTCCATGAATCGGCGGACGGGCTCTGCGGGATCGTGGAGCCGCTTCAGGTGTGTGAGGTAGCGGCTCATCTTCAGCGCGAAGATGAAATCGCTCGGCGAGTTTTGCCTCCACTGCTCGAAGACCGATCTTTCTGGGAGGCGGTAGAACGTGTTGTTGACCTCAACGGTCTGGAAACGCTCAGCAAAGAAGGGCAGCCACATGCGTGGGAGCAGCTTCTCGGGATAGAAGATGCGCTTCCAGTGTCGGTACTGCCATCCAGACGTCCCCACGTACAACACTGCCTCAATGAAAACGTCTGGGTCTCATCCAATCGATTTATGAGCCGGCGGATGTGAATTCGATAAGAGATGTCGATTTAGGCGTAGGTGGTTCGTCGTCTGAGGTGATCCCAAATTCAAGGAGGAGCAGCGATGGCGAACTTCGTTCTTCTGTACACGGGCGGCAGCGCGGGGACGACCCCAGGCGAGCGCGACAAGGTGATGCAAGCCTGGGGCGCGTGGTTCGGCAAGCTCGGCGACAAGATCGTGGACATGGGCAACCCCTTCAGCGAACACTCCAAGAACGTCGCTGACGGGGCAGTACACGACGGCGCGATCGGCACGCCGGCGACCGGCTACTCGATCCTGAAGGCCGACTCGCTGAACGCGGCCGCCGAGCTCGCAAAGGGCTGCCCGGTGCTGCAATCGGGCGGCAAGATCACGGTCTACGAAGTCACGCCCGCGATGTAGGAAGGGCGGCTACTCGATCTCGGTTAGCGACACCCGCTTGCTGGCGATCAGCCGCCCGCGAGCACCCGAGAGATAGGTCCCGGAGGTCGGCGCGACGTCGGAATAGTCCGCGCCGACCGCCACCGTCACGTACGCAATTCCGCCCCGGCTGGCGTGGGTCGGGTCGAACGCGTGGGCGATCGCGTCCCCCGTGCCGTCGTTCGCGGGCAGCACCACCTCCACCCACGCGTGCGTCCCGCCCTGGCCCAGCAGGTGGCCCGACACGTACCGGGAGGGCAAGCCAGAGGCTCGGCAGAGCGCAAGCATCACGTGCGCGTAGTCCTGGCACACCCCGGCGCCGAGCGCAAGCGCTTCCGCCGCCGTGGTCCTCACCCCGGTCACCCCATGCCTATAGGTCATCGACTGGTAGACCCAGTCATTGATCCGGTCGGCCAGGGGCAGGCCCCACTCGGCCGCCTCGAACAGGTCGTCGGCGGCGCGAAGGATCCGGTCGTCGGCCTCGGTCAGTCGCGACGGCTCGAGCAGGTACTCGTCGGCCAGCCAGCCGTCCGGCAAGCGATTCGGCTGGGACGCCTGGCGCTCGACCGAGACCTCGGCGACGAACTCGATCGCGTCCGACACGCGGGGAGCGAACACGTCCACGATCACGTTGCCGAAGCGGTCGCTGCTGTTCTCGAGCCTTGCGCCGTGCAGCGCCACCGACACGTTGTGGGACAGCCTTCGCTGGTCGCCGAACCGCTCCGGCGGGATGACGATCAGGCGATGGCTCAGGTCGCGGATCGGCTGCGGGTACTCGTAACGGAAGGTCTGCCGCAGCTGATAGGACGCCCGGCGCGCCGAGGCCCAGTCGACCGGCGCTGGATCGATCGCCATCAGGAATGCTTGTCCTTGTCGGCCCAAACCACCATGGATCTAAACGCCGCAGCGCCAAAAGTGGTCAGCATCGCCACGTCGAGTGCATCGCGTCCACGACCAATCAGAACGCGTCCGACCCGGCGCGCGTTATTCCTAGGATCGAAGGTCCACCACCGGTCGCCGAGGTAAACCTCCATCCAGGCGGCGAAGTCCATTGGGCTGTCCGGCGGCGGCACGTACAGGTCCGGCAGGTATCCAAACACGTACCGCGCCGGGATGTTGAGCGCGCGGCAGAACGTGATCGCGAGATGCGCCAGGTCCCGGCACACGCCCTTGCGCTGCTCGAGCACGTCGACCGCGGTCGTCAGCGGATTGCTCGCGCCGTACTGAAAGGTGATGTTGTCGTGCACCCAGTCGCAGACCGCATGGACGCGGGCTCCGCTCGGTTCCGTCTGACCGAACAGCTCCCAAGCCATGCCCATGAGATGGTCGGACAGGCAGTACCGACTGGGAAGCGTGAAGTGGAGCAGCTCACCTGGGATGTCGTCTACGGCCAGCTGCGGCGCAGCGGTGGCGTCGAGGTCCGGCTCGTCCGGCACCGACACTACCGCGTCGTAGCGGAGCGCCAGCTCCCCCACCGGCATGACGAGCCGCTTGACCGGGTTGCCGTAGAAATCGGCATACTCGTCCATCGGCACCGGTGGGTGGGTGCCCCAGGTCTCGCTGACCAGCTGGTGGCGCGCATCTGAGCGCGGGCGCACCTGAACCGTGGCGACAGTCGGAGCGCTCACGTCGTATTTGAACTCGCAGCCGACCCGTAGGTTGAGCGTCTTCTCAGGTTGCGGGATGGCGCAGACACTATAGCGGTGGGTTTCGTGAATCTCGATGCCAACTACAAGGTCAACAGCTTCTATGACGAGATGCTTGCGGCCGCCGGCCGGCCGCGACCTGCCTACCGTCGACTCTACGAGGAGCTGAACCGGCTGGGCCCGGCCGAGCTCCAGCGCCGCTGGGCTCTGGCCATGGAGATGTTTCGTAACCACGGGATCACGTTTGCCGTCTACCCGGACGCCCAGGGCACGGAGAAAGTCTTCCCGTTCGACGTCATCCCGAGGCTGATCGAGGCGCACACCTGGCGCCGCCTGGAGGAGGGGCTCAAGCAGCGGTTGAGGGCGCTGAACCTGTTCCTGGACGACGTCTACGGGCGCAAGCTGATCCTCAAGCAGCGCGCCATCCCGACCGAGGTCGTTCTCACCAGCTCTCTCTACGTCCGCGAGATCGAGGGGCTCGCGGTTCCGCACGGCATCCACTGCCACATCGCGGGCATCGACCTGGTGAGGGATGAGAAGGGTGATTTCTTCGTTCTCGAGGACAACCTCCGCACGCCATCGGGCGCTTCGTATGTGCAGGCCAACCGCTACGTGATGAAACGCATCCTCCCTGACCTGTTTGCGGGCTATCCGGTCCGGCCGGTCGAGGGCTATGTGCACGAGCTGCTGCGTCACCTGCGCTGGCTCGCGCCGGCGGGTGTGGACGATCCGACCGTCGTCCTGCTCACGCCCGGCATCAACAACGCCGCGTACTACGAGCACCTCTACCTCGCCAAGCAGATGGGAGTCGAGCTGGTAGAGGGCAGTGACCTTGTCGTCGACGAGGACAAGGTGTTCATGCGGACCACCCGCGGCCTGCATCCCATCCACGTCATTTACAGGCGGATCGACGATGAATGGCTGGATCCGATCTTCGGCCGCCAGGAGTCGCTTGTCGGAGTCGCCGGCCTCGTCAACGCGTACCGTGCCGGCAACGTCGCGATCGCCAACGCGCTGGGCAACGGGGTCGCCGACGACAAGGCGGTCTACGCGTTCGTGCCGAAAATCGTCCGGTACTACCTCGACGAGGACCCGATCCTACCCAATGTCGAGACATACCTGTGCGCGATCGACTCCGAGCGCGAGCACGTGCTCGCACATCTGGACAGCCTGGTCGTCAAGACCACCGACGCCTCCGGCGGATACGGGATGTTGATCGGCCCAGTTTCGACCAGCGAAGAGCGCGAGGAGTTTCGGCGGCGCATCCTCGCCCGGCCGCGCGCCTTCATCGCCCAGCCCGTGATCGCGCTGTCGGTGCAGCCGGTGCTCGACGGCGGCCGGCTGCGGCCCGGCCACCAGGACCTTCGGCCGTTTGTCCTCACGGGCCCTGACATCTATGTCACGCCGGGCGGGCTTACACGCGTCGCCCTGACACCTGGTTCGCTGGTGGTCAACAGCTCGCAGGGCGGGGGCAGCCGCGACACGTGGGTGATCGCGGACGACGCGGTCGAGGATCGGGATGCTTAGCCGGGCCGCGACCTCGCTCACCCTCCTGGGGCGCCACCTCGAACGCGCTGACCACCTCGCCCGGATCCTGGGCGTGCATGTCGCGCTGTCGCTCGACCGCTCCGACGAGCCCGGACCGGAGTTCTGGGTCCGCTTCATGGAGCTTGCGGGCTGGCGGGGCAGCGACACCGGCCGCCGCGAGCAGGCGGTCGAGTTTGTCGTCGCGGGCACGCTCGGCCCCTCGGTCCGAGCGAGCATCGCCGCCGCCCGTCTGGCGGCGCAGACGGTTCGCCCGGCGCTGCCCACCGAGCTGTACGAGCAGGTCAACGCCCTGCACTGGCGGGTGCAGGAGGCCGTCTGGCAGCCGGACCTCTACCGGTTCCTCATGGACGTGCAGATGAGCATCCGACTCGTCGACGGGCTGCTCGAGGACACGATGTTTCACGACGAGGCGCGCGACTTCGTCCGGCTGGGGAAGTTCGTCGAGCGCACGGCGAACGTCACTGGGGTCGTGACTCACAAGGCGGCGGAGCTCGCGGACACACCCGAGGATGCGCTCGAGTGGACGGCTGTGCTCAAGTCCTGTTTTGCGTTCGAGTCCTTCCAGGCGCGCTATGCCGGTGGGGTGACGGCGGATCGCGTCATCGAATGCTTGATGCTGGACCGCGCCCTGCCGCGATCGGCTCGCTTTGCGGCGTCGACAGCGCTCGAGTCGGTGGCGAGAATCGAAGGCAAGTCCCGGCGCTCGAAGCCTCTGCGCCTGCTGATCCGGCTCAACGGAATTTACCAGCAGGCCAACACGCAGTCCATCGCCCAGAGTCCGCTGGAGTTCGATGGCGAATGCCGCGCCTTGCTGCGCACGCTCGAGATCGCGCTGCGCGAAACATATTTCCATCCGAGCAAGGTGCCGGCAGCGGTCGCCGGCGAAGAGGGGCGCGGGATGCCACAGCAGCAGCAGCAATGAAGCTGGACATCGTCCACAGCACCCGCTATCGGTATACGGGCCCCATCGCGGAGACCGTGATGGAGCTCCGGCTGCAGCCGATGGACGGCAACGGCCAGCGCTGTCATGACTTCAGGCTCGAGCTGAGCCACGGCGTGAAGGCGCGTGCCTACATCGACGGTTTCGGCAACCACGTCCACTACTTCAACCTCGTGCGCCCGCACTCGGGCATCAGTGTGGTCAGCCGATCCATAGTCGAGACAGGGATAAGCCCGGACGAGAACCCCGGCGAGGAGCTGGTGCAGGACTTTCTTCGCTTTCGCTCCCCGGTCAAGGACATCGACGGGGTGCACGAGCTGGCGCAACGCCACGCAATCAACGATCCAGCGTCACCCGAATCGGTCGAGCACGCCCTCGACGAGCTCACGACCACGATCAGCCGTGAGTTCACCTACGACCGCACCGTGACGAACGTCTACAGCGGCGTCGACGACGTGCTCAAGCTGCGGGCGGGCGTATGTCAGGACTTCGCGCACCTTGTCGTCGCGGTGGCGCGGGCGATGGGCGTCCCGGCACGCTATGTAAGCGGCTACATCCATTTCCCGGGCGAGAAGATCAGCACCGCGTCACACGCCTGGGCGGAGGCCTGGGTGGCGAGACGGGGATGGATCGGCTTCGACGCAACGCATCCCGTGCGCACGACCCCGCACCACGTCCGGCTTGCGGTGGGCCGGGACTACACCGACGCGGCGCCGACGCGGGGGGTCTACGTCGGGTCGGCCGCGAGCACCATGACGATCAGCGTGAGGACGCGCGAGCTCACGAACTGATCGGTCCCCGGAACTCCGCGTGGTCGCCGCTAAAAGCGGCGGCCACGCACGTGCTCGATCGAGAACTTTGCCGTGTCCGCGATCAGCATCACGGCCATGACCCCAGCCTCGACCGGGTCGCTCACCACCACATCGGCGGCGTCGGGAACCGAGCCCGCCATGTTCGTGCAGAGAACGAGGATTCCCGCCTCCCGAATCTCCCGCACCGCGTTCGTGATCTCGCCGCCCATAAGCGCGCCGGCCAGCACAAGCGCGCGGGCGCGGTGCAGCCTCGCGACGGCGCGGACCGCATCGGCCAGCTGCTCCTCCCCGACCAGAGGGATCGTGTCGACCGAGATCCGCTCGCCGCGGATGTTGTGGCGGTCCGCCTCCGAGATCGCGCCCTGCGCGACCATGCCGACCTGGGCGCCGCCGCCGATCACAATCACGCGTTTGCCGTAGATGGTCTGGAAAGTCGGCACGACGCCGACGTGCGTCACACCTGGCACGGCCTCCAGGTCGCCGATCAGGCGGCGGCCGTCGGGGGCGCCGGAGACCTCGAGCTGGAGCTCGGCCATGGCTTCGCGCCGCGCGCCCCCGGCGACGTATGTGATGTTGGCGCCGTGGCGAAAGATCGCCTCGGTGATGCGATAAAGCACCCCCGGCTCGTCGCGGCATTCGACCAGGAGGCCGGTGGTCTCAGGCCCGATCATGGGCGAGAACGATAAAAGCTAGGCCTCCGCGGCGTAAGGCCAGCGCGGCGCGCCCAGCTCGCGCGAGATGCCGCGGGCCGCCTCGCCTAGCGCCGCCGTCAGCCCGCGCGCCAGGCCCCGCGGAAAGATTCGTTCGGTGGAATCGACGACGCCGATCGCCCCGACGGCCTGGCCGCCGTGGTCGAAGATGGGCGCGGCGAGGCTGGATTCACCAAGCACAGCCTCATCTCTCTCGGTGGCGACGCCGCTGTCCCGAATCACGTCCAGCTCTCGCCGTAGGCCCGACTCGTCGAGGGTCTGCTTCGTCAGGCGTGGGAGCGGCTCTGCGACCAGGTCGGCGAGAACCTGGGCGGGTGAGAACGCGAGCACCGCCTTGCCGAGCGCGCTCGCGTGCAAGGGCAGCTGGAGGCCGACCTCGAGGATCCCGAAGGCGGCGTCCGGCCGGAATACGTGGTGCACGATCACGACGCTGGCGCCGTGCATCACGCCGACGCGCACGGCGGCACCTGTCCGCGTCGCGAGGTGGTCGGCATAGGTGATCGAGCGCGCGCGCAGCTCGTTCAGGTCGAGGTACGAGTACCCCAGCTGCAGCAGGCCGGGACCGAGCTGATATTTGTCCGAGTGCCGGTCCTGCTCAACAAAGCCATGCGACTGGAGCGTCTGGAGCAGACCGTGCACAGTAGGCCGAGCCAGGCCGAGGCGGTCCGCCAGCTCGCTGACGCCGAGGCGCCTCGGGCCGCTTGCGAGTGCTTTCAGGATCGCTGTGGCGCGGTCGATGGACTGAATCGAGCTGCGTCTTCGATCTTCGCTAGGATTCGGCATTGCTGAATTGCTGTCGGTAGTGTAGACTAGCCCGGTCGTCTGGAATTAACGCCGCCATCGGCGGAAGGTGATTGATTGGTCGGGATTGTACTGGTCTCGCATAGCTACGAGCTGGCTCATGGCCTGGCGGCGCTGGCCTCCCAGATGGCTGGCGACGACGTCCGCGTCGAGCCGGCCGGCGGGGGTCCGGACGGGACGCTGGGCACGACCGGGGACGTGGTCTGGAACGCCATCATGCGCGCCGACCGGGGCCAGGGAGTCGTAGTGCTGGCGGATCTCGGCAGCTCGGTCCTCACGGTCCGCCACCTGATGGAAGACGGCCGTCGCAACGGCCACATCCGACTCGTCGATGCTCCGTTCGTCGAGGGGGCGATCGCAGCGGCGGTGATGTCGTCGGCCGGGCAAGACCTCGATGATGTAGCGAGGGCGGCGGAAGAGGCACGCGGTGCACACAAGTTCTGAGCTCAAGGTCGCGCTCCCAGACTCGGTGGCGCTGCACGCCCGGCCGGCCGCCAACTTCGTCAAGACTGCGATGCGGTTTCGGTCGCGCGTGACGGTCGGTGTCGACGGCAGGTTCGCGGACGCGAAGAGCATCCTCGCGGTCCTAGCTCTGGGCGCGATAGGCGGTACAACGCTGAGCCTGAGCGCCGACGGTGAGGACGCGCCGGCCGCTTTAGACGCGCTCGCGGCTTGCGTGACCGGTCTGGTGGAATAGTTTTTCCGCCTCTTGCTGCGCTGCGACGAAGTTCAGCTCTCGCACCTGCTGACGCGCCTGCCCGACACGCGCGGCGGCGACGCTGAGCTCGTCGACACCCAGACCCACGAGAACCGGCATAGCCTGGAGGTCGGAAGCAGCCTCGCCACAGACATCGACCAGGATTCGCGCCGCGTGCGCGGCGTCAATCGTGGCGGTGATCAAACCGAGAACCCGTAGGTCCATGACCGGGGCCGTTCTGGATTGCTCGCGGTCGAGCCCGAGCACAAGCTGGGTCAGGTCGTTGGTGCCGATGCTCAGGAAATCGGCCGTCTGAGCGATGGCGCCGGCGCCAAGCGCAGCTTCAGGCGTCTCGATCATGGCTCCGAGCTGTGGTCTCGGCCGCCCATCAAGAACGCCGTCGAGCGCCTCGCGAACGGCCGCGAGCTGCGTGGTGCTCGTCACCATCGGAATGAGGATTCGCAGGTCGGTCCCCGCACCGGCCTCGACGATCGCGGCGAGCTGCGTCGTCAGAGCGCGCGGCGATTCCAGCAGCAGGTCGATGCCGCGCGCGGAGGTGCCGCGTAGGAAAGGTGGCGTCTTGTCGGCCCCGAAGTCGAACAGGCGCACCGTCGCCGTGCGGCCAGCCAGCTGCGAAAGGACCGGACGCAGCGAGCTCAGCTGCTGAGCCTGGGACGGCCACTCGGACGCCTCGAGAAAGAGAAGCTCGGTCCGGAGCAGCCCCACGCCTTCTGCTCCCTGCTGGGTCGCCTCCTGCAGCTCGGCTGCGGTCGAGGCGTTGGCGAGCACGCGGACTCTGTGGCCGTCCTTTGTCTCCGCCGGTTGGTCGCGGCGCGCGACCGCGGTGTTCCGGGCGAGCCTGCGGCGTTCGGCGTCGAGGCGCGCCAGGTCGACCCGCTCTGGGTCGGGGCGGCGCACGACCAGCCCGCGGTCGCCGTCGACGACGACCTCTTCCCCGTCCTGGATATCCAGGAGCTCAGGGCCGGCGCCGACGACCATCGGCAGGCCCAGCGAGCGGGCGACGATCGCGGCGTGAGCTGTGACGCCCCCGGCCGCGAGGACTATGCCCTTCGCAGTGGGCGCCAGTTCGGCCACATCGGCCGGGCCAAGTGTGGTCGCGATGAGCACCCCATCGGTCGCGGTGCGCGCTCGACCCTCCACATATGCGGCGGCGCGCCGGCCGACGCTGCGGACGTCGTCGGCTCGCTCTGCGAGCATCGCGTCGGGGAGTCGCGAGAGCTCGAGCGCGGTCTCTTCCGCCGCCTCGGACAGTGCTTCGGCTGGCCCGAGGCCCGCATCGACGACCAGCGTCTCTACGCGGGCGATCAGCTGCGGGTCCATGGCCATCAAAACTCCTGTTTCGATGATGTCGGCCTCTTCGCCGCGGCCCTCCCGCCTCAGGGCCGAAGCAATGTCTTCGAGGTCGGTCGCGACTCGGTGCAGGGCATCGCGCGCTCGGATCGCCTCAGCCTCAGGGTCGGCGCCAAGCGCCACACGCGCGGCGCCGGGACGGTCGAGCACGACCGCGGCCCCGACCGTGATGCCCGGGGCGGCGCTCACCCCTTGGAGGGCCTTTTCGCCCATCTACTAGGTCGCCCTGGCCGCCCTCTGCAGTGCGCGGAGGATCAGCGCCGTCGACGTCGCGCCTGGATCCTGGTGGCCAACCGAACGCTCGCCGAGATACGACGCGCGTCCCTTGCGCGCCTGGAGCGGGATGGTCGAGCGCATGCCTGACTCCCCTGCCGCCCCCGCGGCGTCAAGCGCCTCGTCGAGCGATGCACCCTGGCCGAGCCGGGTCCGGAGCGCGTCGACCGCCGGCTCCAGCGCATCCACCATCGTCTTGTCGCCGACGGCCGCGGTGCCGAGGTCTTTGACCGACGCCAGCGCTGCGGCCAGGACCTCGACCAGCTCGGCACCCTCGAACGACGACTGGTCGCCGAGCACCCGACCGCCGCTGCGCAGCGCGCTGCCCCACAGCGGTCCGCTCGCCCCGCCCACGGTCGAGACGAGGGTGCGACCGGCAAGGATCAAGAGCTTGCCCGGCGGCGATCCGCCGTCAGCGTCCAGGGCCTGAACGACGGCCTCGAATCCCCTGACCATGTTGGTGCCGTGGTCGCCATCGCCGATGGCCGCGTCGAGCTGGACCAGATGGTCTTTCTCGGCGCGCACCGCGACGTCGATCTCGCGCATCCAGGAGGTGATCGTGGCCGCGTCCATGACCCTTTCGCTGATCAACTTAGCGCCTAGACGCCCCAGCGGAGCGCGGGGGTGTGAACCGGCGAGTCCCAGAACCTGGTCAAGTCTTCGTCGAGCTCGAGCACGGTCAACGAAGCGCCCGCCATCTCGAGCGAGGTGATGTAGCTGCCGACGAGATTGCGGACCGGCTCGACGCCGGCGGCGCGGAGCTTCTTGTCGACCTCGGCATAGAGGAGGTACAGCTCGAGCAGAGGAGTACCGCCCATGCCGTTGACGAAGGCGAGCACTTTCGCGCCCTTCTTCGGCTTGAGGTCGGACACGACCGCCTCGACCATGACGTCGACGATGTCGCTCGCCGACGCGAGCTGGGCGCGCTTGCGCCCGGGCTCGCCATGGATCCCGATCCCGAGCTCGATCTGTCCTTCGGGGAGCTCGAAGATCGGCTTGCCCGACGCGGGCGGTACGCAGGAGGAAAGCGCCACGCCAAATGAGCGCGAGCGCTCATTGACCTGCCTCACGGTGTCGGTCACCTTCGCCAGGTCGGCGCCACCTTCTGCGGCCGCGCCGGCGATCTTTTCCGCGAGCACGGTTGCGCCCACGCCGCGGCGCCCCGCTGTGTAGAGCGAGTCCTGGACCGCGACGTCGTCATCGATGACGATCGAGGTGACCTTGATCCCCTCGTCCGCCGCGTCCCCTGCCGCGAGCTTGAAGTTGAGGACGTCGCCCGTGTAGTTCTTGACGATGTGAACCACACCCGCGCCGCCGTCGACCGCTTTGGTGGCGGCGAGCATCTGGGCGGGCACGGGCGAGGTGAAAACTTCGCCCGGGCATGCCGCGTCGAGCATGCCGTGGCCGACGAATCCGCCGTGCAGGGGCTCGTGTCCCGACCCCCCACCCGAGATCAGGGCTACCTTGCCGCGCCGGGGCGCGTCTTTGCGGACGATGATCTGCGCCGCCGCGTCGTACCGGACGAGGTCCGGGTGCGCCGCGGCGAGCCCGGCCAGCGACTCCTTGACAACCCGGGCCGGATCGTTGAGGAACTTGCGCATCTGGTTGGTTTCGACTGCCATTCTCGATTTCTCCTTACGGTCAGCTGGCGGCGGCGCGCGCTTCTTCGCGCGTCACGGCTTCTTTGATCGGCTTCTCGACGACGCGGGGGTTGGCGAGGTTGTCGTAGGCGAATGAGGCGAGGGCCGCCCCGACGAGCCCGGGGATCAAGTAGACGGGGATGTACTGCGCCCAGAAGGTCGTTCCGCCGGCGATCGCCTGCACAAGCTCGGGACCGAAGGCGCGCGACGGGTTGAGCGATGCGCCTGTGACCGGTCCGAAGACCAGAATGATGCCGACCACCGCGCCGCCGATGACCAGACCCGCCAGTTGCTGCGGCGAGCGCCCGTCGACGATGCCGAGGATCGCGAAAAGCAGGAGCCCGGTGCCGACGGCCTCGGCGAGCGCCGCCTGCAGGTAGTAAGAGGTCGACGCATCGGCGGCGAAGTGGGTCTGGCCCATGCCGAACGCCACCGCGTGCTGGCCGAAGACTCCCCAGATCGCGAAGGCGCCGATGATCCCGCCCGCGTACTGGGCCGCCCAGTAGGTCGGGACCTCGCGCCATGGAAAACGCTTGGTCGCCGCCAGGGCGAAGGTCACGGCCGGGTTGATGTGGCATCCAGACACCTTGCCGATGGCGTAGACGAGCGCGGTGATGATGAAGCCGAAAGCGAAGCTGATCCCCAGCAGGTCGGCTTCGGTCACGGCCGGCACGGCCTTGCCCGCCAGCGTCAGAGTCGCGATCACGGATCCGGGGCCGACGAGCACCAGGGCGGCGGTGCCCAGGACCTCGGCCAGCGCACGCTGTCGAATCGAGTACATGGCGGTTGAACCCCCTCGTTAATCCTGACTACCGTTCGACATTGTCGAATCGACTTCGCAAACCGTACCCCTCCCATTTCCTTTTGTCAAGAGAAAGATTCCACAGCACGGCGAACTCCTGCCGCCACACCGCGGCTGTCGGTGTGCCACTAACGGCCAGACCCGTGCTTGGTGCCCAAGACCATGCATGCCGCGTCCGCGATGCCTTAGGCTTGCGGCCACATGCGCAATCGCCGCGCGATCGCCATCGAGATTATCCGGGGAGGTCCCCCGACGTAGCGCGCCGCGCTTATGTCGGTTGGACCTCCCGGCCAGAAGGTCGGGAGGTTTTTTTATGTCCGCCAAAAGAAGAATCGTCGTCTACGACACCACCCTGCGGGACGGCGCGCAGGGCCCGGACGTCTCCTTCTCTGCCGCGGACAAAGAGCGCATCGCGCGCCTCCTGGACGGCCTCGGCTTCGACTACGTCGAAGGTGGATTTCCCGGCTCCAACCCGAAAGACGAGGAGCTTTTCACGAGCCTTGCGAAGCAGCCGCTCGAGAGCGCGCGCCTGGCCGCGTTCGGCGCCACGCGCCGCGCCGGCGGACGCTGTGAGGACGACCCGAATCTGGATGCGCTGATCGCGAGCAAGGCGCCCGTTTGGACGCTCGTCGGCAAGAGCGACACCTGGCAGGTGGCGACGGTCCTACAGACGACGAACAACGAAAACCTCGCCATGGTCGAGGAGTCGGTCGCGTACGGAGTCGACCTCGGCCGCGAGGTCATCTTTGACGCGGAGCATTTCTTTGACGGGTACGCGCGGGACGCCGAGTACGCACTCGAGGTCTGCCTTTCCGCGTCGCGCGCGGGCGCCGCATGGGTGGTCCTGTGCGACACCAACGGCGGCAGCCAGCCTGCTGAGATCCGCTCTGGCGTCGAGGCGGTGAGGTCGGCGCTGGCCCATGCCGGGGCCTCAACGCGCGTGGGCATCCACACGCACAACGATTGCGAGCTTGCGGTCGCGAACACGCTGGAAGGGGTGATGGGCGGCGCGGACATGGTCCAGGGCACCATCAACGGCTATGGCGAGCGCTGCGGCAACGCCAACCTTGTGTCTGTGATCTCGAACCTCGTGCTCAAGCTCGACATCGAGGCACTCCCCCAGGGGTCGGTGCAGCGGTTCACTGAGCTTTCGCGCACGGTGGCAGAGATCGCCAACCTCGCGCTGCCGCTGCAGCAGCCGTTCGTCGGCCACGGCGCTTTCGCGCACAAGGGCGGGCAGCACGTGGCCGCAGTCC
>Ga0209056_10000844_pt1 | contig 33913 bp, 26 predicted proteins | sample GraSoiAngelo_114_FD_185876 | JGI IMG/M metagenome (GOLD analysis project Ga0209056, IMG submission 185876) | Grasslands soil microbial communities from the Angelo Coastal Reserve, California, USA - 14_0903_13_40cm (SPAdes) (version 2) | ecosystem: Environmental > Terrestrial > Soil > Grasslands... | reverse complement strand
TCACTCCGACCGCTCAAAGTGTTTTGCGCGAAAGCATAAATGACATCTGAATCAGAAGGGCTAATTGCCAGGCTGGTGCGGCCAAAGTTCTCCGGAGCGGGAAGGCCGTTGACGAGTTGTCTCCAGATCTCGCCATTGTCTTTAGACAACCAAATTCCGCTTTTTGCGCCTTGCTCGGTGAATGCCGCGAATATCACGCCTCGTTCGGTCGGATGAAACAAGATCGCGTGGCACCAGTAATTTTTTGTTGAAATAAAAGTTTCTCGCTTCCAGCTCACTCCGCCGTCATGCGAAACAAACATCCCGCCAAAATCTTCCTGCCGCGGACTGGATTCGTCCGCTCCGACACCGCCCATCAGCAAGTGGCTCGAATCGGAGGGATCAATCGCAATCACACCGATGCGTGTGGGAATGCGGGCATTCGATGATGAAGCCAGCAGCTTCCAGCTCGCGCCCGCATCGGTAGTCTGATAAATTCCTACCCCCGCGTAGGAGTCGGCTGAAAGGTTCGCTTCGCCCGTCCCGCAATAAATCACGTCAGGATTTTCCGGATCAATCGCGAGCGAACCGATGTTCAAGCTATCCTGCTTGCTCCAAACTGAGCGCCATGTTCGTCCGGCGTCGTTACTCTGCCACACGCCGCCCGCTGCCGCTCCCGCCCAGATACGATCGGGATCGTGCGGATGGCAAACCACGCTTGTCATTCGTCCACCGATATTGGTCGGTCCGACACATCTCCACGGGGCCGCGCGCTTCGGCGTCGGCAGATCGCGCTTCACGCGATTTCTCTCCAGCACCAGAGTCTGCACCGGCGCTTCTCGAAGCGGCCATGCGCTGCGCGCTTGAAACCATACGCTTCTCTGTTTGTGCCCCGAATGTCGCAGCTTTCGTGTACGCGGTTTAAGATCCTTCTTTTGCGGACCGGGTATAATCAGATTTAAGTTTTTGCTGCTGGTTGTTATCGGCATCATCTCACCTCCCTGGGTCATGCGCTCGGGCGCAGGCTAGTGTGCAGCATCGGGTTTACGCCACTCAAGAATTTTCGTGGACATTTGGTCTGTTCTCTGAATATCCTTGAGAAAGCTATGCAACTTCGGATTCCAAAGTGGTCCGTTGCTCAGAGAAAGGAATAACAACAATGGCTAAGAAGAAAAAACCTGCGCGATCGAAACCACCTCATCCGCGTGTAAAAGAAGCTCTCGCCCACGTCAAAAAGCTGGAGTTAGGACTAGCGAAAGTCAAAAGAAGTATCAGGATGATACCGCATACTTCTACGTAGCGCTTTTCCTGTAAGCACGGTACGTTAGCTAAACAGATGCGGGAACGGACCGTCAAACTACGGCGAGCCAGGAACTTGTTCGCCTACTGGAGGGACGGTCGGCTGTTCTTTCATAATTTTGCCAGACGACTGACCGTTTCCGCCAGACCCGTTACTTGCGAAGTCCTCGGTTTCTTTGACAACTGGCGAACGCCCCAGGAAGCAACCACTCATTTTTCCGCTTATTCGGAGAAGAGCGTGCTTTCCGCCAAAGGTCTGAGGGCAGGTCTTTATCATTATCACCCAGCGCATCATTGCCTAAAAATGATAAGCAGGAAGGCCACACGCGAGAAAGCACAGCTCTATTGCGCACACCAAGATTACGTAAGAAACGCCGCCGCTTTGTTTCCAATGACCGCCGTGTTTCCGCGTGCCATGTGGAAGTATCGTCATGCGCGTGCGTACCGCGTGGTGTCACTCGATGCCGGTCATTTGTGCCAGACATTTTGCCTCGTCGCAACATGGCTTGGTCTAGCGCCCTTTTGTACCGCTGCGTTGAAGGACACACTGATCGAAAAGGACCTCGGCATAGATGGGATCCGCGAGTCAATTCTTTATGTCACAGGAGTCGGTTTTCCTGCTACTTCGGCGCGAGTGAGACGACAATTTTCTCGAAGCGTGGATCGCCGCGCAGGGGATCCCAGTAAGGATGAAGCTTAAGAAAACCGTAGCTGAGCTGGTTCGGGACGCGTTCTATGGCGGCGATTTGTTCGATAGCGCGCTCTTTCTCACCAGTCCACGCGTAGATTTTCGCCAGATTAACTGCGAGCGCGACGCCACTAATGGCGTCCTGGGAAATAGGCAGCAATTCGCACGCGCGCTGGCCTTCCCGGAGGGCCCCTGCCTTTCGTCCAAGGCCAGCATCGATTACGCCCAGGAGGCTGAGGGCAGGGGCAAAGTCGGGCTGTTTCTCCAGGCTCTTTTCCAGCTCGCTGCGCGCGGCGCTGAAGGCAGCATGCGCCCCAGCTAAATCACCTTGCCAGCGAGCGACCACGCCTTCCCAATACGCGTGGGGACAATTGACGCCGTAGTCGGTTACCAGGCCATCGCGCGGGTAATTTCTCAATACACGAGCAGCGGCAGCGGCCGTCCGCTCGCAGAGAGCATAGTCCGGATAATCAACATCGGGGGCGATACTGGGATTTTCGGCGATCAGGGTGGCCAGCGTGGTCTGGTAAGGCTTGATGTCCGCCTTCCAATCTAGTGCGACCTCCGCCCGGTAGATACGCGTCAACGGATCACCCGGCGCTATCGTCAGGGTGCGGTCACATATTCGGATGGCGTCTGTGTAGCGGCGCTGAGGTTGGTAGCTATATTCGGCCAGCTGATGGAGGATAAAAAGGTTGCGCGGATCTAACTCAAGGGCGCGTTCCAAATTGCGGGTCGCTTCTTCCCAATGCCCTTCCCTGCGATCGATGAAACCTTTGTAGAGGAATACTTCGGCATCATTGGGTAGTGTCTGTCCCGCGATGACCAGTTCGTTGCGCGCACGTCCGTAGTCGCGGAAGCCGTAGTAATAATAAATGGCCAGCGCCAGGTGGGCTTCGCCCGCATCGGGCTGGAGCCGCAATGCGGTTTGCACGGCCGTGTTGGCCAGATCAAGACGCGCCGGGGTATGGTCCACTCCGGTCCAATAGAAAGCGGCCTGCACTCTGGAGAGCAGGCACCATGCGAGTAAAAAACTCGGGTCGCGCGCAACAGCTTCGTTGAGCAGTTGCGCAGCTTCGGGGAGGTTATCCTTGGCGTGGAGTGGATCGGTAACATCAGCCCAAAGAGTTTTGGCACGCTCGTAGAGCTCGAACGCCGCGACATTAGTCGTGGGCACCTTCTCAATCGCCGCCTTTTCGCTTGGAGAGATTTTGGCTTGGAGTTGGTCGGCGATGGTTTTGGCAATCTCACTCTGAATAGCAAACACGTCTGCCAGATCGCGATCGTAGTGGTCCGCCCAAAGATGCGTGTCTGTCCTGGCATCAATCAATTGTGCGGTCACTCGCACGCGGTTTGCCGCTCGTTGCACACTTCCTTCGAGGACATGGGCGGCGCCAAGTTGCTGGGCGATCTCGCGAAGATTGCGAGTGGCTGCATCCCTGTACTGCATAACGCTGGTGCGACTGATTACTTTCAGGTCGGCGACCTTGGCGAGGTTCGTCAGGATTTCATCCTGCACACCATCTGCGAAGTAAGCGTTCTCTTTCTCGTCGCTTAAGTTCAAGAATGGGAGAACGGCGATGCTCTTCTCAGCAATTGCCGCCAGCGCTGTCATAGCTGCTGCCTGAGGAGCGGGTGCTCTGGCCATCGGCGCTCTCTGTCGATGGAAAAAGACCAGAGGACCGATAACCACGCCAATCGCTGCTATGAGCAAACCAGCAATAAGCACGGTCTTGAGCGAACGCGGCGCACTGATTTGCCGAAGCGCCAGCGTCTGTTTCCGTCCTTTCCCTTGCCTGAGCTTCTCAGGCACCTCTGGATTACCCAGACCATCCTTGTAGAGGTTGAATACGTGCACGCGCAGCCCGTGCTTGACCTCGCATTCCCCCAGATCATGCAAGTACGGGCGCCAGTGCCGGTATTCAGCCAGATCGTCGGCCACGTGCCGGGACAAAAGAATGTGCCCCGCATCGCCGCAATCCATTATCCGCTGGGCCACATTGATTCCTGATCCTGCGATGTTGGTTTTGTCATTCACATCCCTGATCCGATTAACCGGCCCGCTGTGCACGCCCATCCGCAACTGGATCATCGGATGATTTTGTAACGCTCTGCTAATCTCCAGCGCACATCGCGCCGGCTCTTCCGGGCTGTGAAAGAAAGCAAGCGCCATCCCGTCGCCAGTCGGCACTCGGATGAGTTTGCCGAGTGTTTCCGCCCCGCGGAAACACTCGGTATTTCGGACAATTTGGTTGAGTTCCTCGAGCGCTTCGATCTGCTCGTTGACCAGCAGTTTTGAATAACCGACCACGTCAATTAACAAGAGATGCGCGATCTCCAGCTCGAGATCAGGCGTCAGTTTCGCAGACGTGTCTTGCGCGTTCACCCTTTGGAAATTTTAACAATATCGGCAGCGATGGCCGAGAGCAAACAACCGCATCCGCGTATTAAGGCCGCTGACCAACCAATGCCGGGAAAGCGCAACCTGAAGAGGACCGAGTGTTGCTTTTAAAAAGATTGAACGAACGGAACAGATTTATCATTTCCGGCCGCCATCGTGCCGCTGAGGTTATCAGCAGCGTTTCCCGAAATTTGATGGTGACAAACGTTGACATTCGGTCTGTTTCCTGAATATCCTCCGAGAAAGCTGTGGAGCTTCGGATTGCCCAAGCTTCCGTTGCTCGAAAAGAAAGGAAAAACAACAATGCCTAACATCGAAAAACCTGAGTGCAAAAGGAGAATAGACGACAACGCAAATGAAGCTCTCAAGAACCTCAATAAAGTTCTTGAGGCTCATCCAGATCTCGAAGTAGAACTCAAAGCGGTTAGAGACAATCTTAAGGTTATCACCCAGGATAACCATCACCACCTCTAGATCTTTACTTCGATTTTTGATGCTGTTCTGCAAGTGTGCTGCGTCCAGCGAAAGAAATGCGGATGCGGACGATCCCATTGCGCCGAGCTAGGTGCTTGTTCCTGTACTGGCGGGACGGTCAGCTGTTTTTTCACAACTTCGCAAAACGATTAACCGTCTCCGCGAGACCGGTTACTTGTGAAGTTCTTGATTTCTTTGACCGGTGGCGAACCGCCCAAGACGCTGTCACGCATTTCGCTAATTATTCACAGGGGAGCGTGCGTTCCGTTGTCGCCCGGTTAGTGGACTACAGGTTACTGCTTCCGAAAGGCTCACCGGAGGCGACCGAAGACGTTAGGATCGCAAAGGAATGGTCCAATTGGCTGCCGGCAGGTAGCTTTCATTTTTCTACAAAGGACGCGCCCTACGTAGACCGCAGCGAGTGGAGCGTTGCTAGGCTGAAGGCGATCATGCCGAAGACGCCGCAGCCGAGGTTCGTCAAAAGTGTGCCAGGAGGGGCGAAAGTGCCGTTGCCGGCGCGTACTTTTCTTGATTCGGAGTTTATCAAAGTGCTGATGAGGAGGAAGACCCACCGTCGATTCTCGAAGCAAAAATTACCCCTCGGTACTGTATCCCAACTTCTGTCTTTGGTTTGGGGCGTTACCGGCTATCGGTATTCTCCAAGATTCGGTAACTTATTTCACAAAACCAGCCCATCAGCTGGTGCGCGGCACCCGGGCGAAGTGTATCTCATGGCGCTGCGCGTCAAAGGTCTGCCGCCCGGTTTGTATCACTACCACCCAACACGTCATTATCTTGAGCGGCTCAGCACAAAGACGTCGCGCCGGAAGGCATGGCTGTACTGCGCCCGACAAAACTTCGTAAAAAACGCAGCCGCTTTGTTTTTAATGACGGCTGTCTTTCGGCGCACGATGTGGAAGTATCATCTTGCGCGGGCGTATCGTGTCGTGCTTCTCGACGCTGGCCATTTGTGCCAAACGTTTTGTCTCGTGGCGACCTGGCTAGGGCTGGCACCGTTTTGCACAGCAGCGCTAAAGGACACACTGATTGAAAAGGAACTCGGGATAGATGGAATTCGCGAGTCAGTGCTTTATGTAGCAGGGGTCGGTCTTCCGGCTACTTCGGCGCGAGCGAGGCCACGATTTGCTCGAAGCGCGGGTCGCCGCGCAGCGGATCCCAGTAAGGGTGCAGTTTGAGGAGACCATAGCTCAAGGGGTTCGGGGCGCGTTCCACCGTCGCAATTTGTTCAATGGCTCGATCCTTCTCACCGATCCAAGCGTAGATTTGCGCCAGATTGATGGCTAGATCCGCACCGTCGATAGCATCTTTGGACATGGGCAGTAATTCGCAGGCGCGCTGTCCCTCGCGTAACGCCTCTTCCGTCCGGCCGAGCCCGGCGTCGATCATGCCTAACAGACTGAGAGCAGCCGCGAAGTCAGGCTGTTGGTCCACAAGCTTTTCAATTTCTCCGCGCGCCATACTAAATGCGGTTCGCGCTTTGGCAGAATCACCCTGCCAACGAGCGACGACACCTTCCCAATATGCATATGGATAGCTAACCCCATTATTTACGACGCCTTGCCGTGGATATTTTGCCAGGGTCCGATTCGCGGCGGTCGCAGTTCGCTCGCATAAAGCATAGAGAGGCGGCTCTACATTTAGTGCGACGCTAGGATTTTCAGCAATCAGGGTAGCTAGTGCAGTCTGAAAAGGTTTGATATCCGCCCGCCAGTCCAACGCAACCTGTGCCTTGAGCAGGCGAGTGTACGGATCGCCCGGCATGATACTCAGTGCTCGATCGTATGTTCGGGCTGTGTCAGCGTAGCGATGCTGCCGGTGGTAAACCAAGGCAAGTTGCTGGACAATGAAAAAGTTGCGCGGGTCCAGCTCAAGCGCGCGCTCCATGTTGCGCGTGGCCTCTTCCCAATCTCCTTGGCGACGATCAATGAAGCCTGTGTACAGGAATACATCGGCGTTGTTAGGCAATGTCCGTCTCGCGATTGCCAGCTCGCTTCGCGCCCGCGCGTAGTCGCGGAAACCGTTGTAGTAATAAATAGCCTGAGCTAGATGAGCTTCGCCCGCCTCCGGCTCAAGGCGTAATGCGGTTTGTGCCGCTGCATTAGCCAATTCAAGACGGGCCGGTGTATGGTCATGCCCCCTAAAGTAAGCAGCGCTATGTACTCTGGACAGCAAACATAAAGCCTGTAAGAAATGCGGGTCACGGGCGACAGCTTGATCGAGCAATTGGGCGGCTTGAGATAGGTTCTCCCTTGCGCGGATTGGATCTGATGTCTTGGCGAAGAGCGCTCCCGCGCGTACGTAGAGATCGTATGCGGGTAGATCGGTTGTAGGCGGTTTCTCGATCGCCGCCTTTTCGCTCGGAGAAATTTTGGCTTGGAGTTGCGCTACGATCTTCCCGGCGACTTCGCTTTCGATGGCAAATATGTCCGCGACATCTCGGTCGTAGTGGTCGGCCCAAAGGTGGGTGTCCGTCCGCGCATCGATCAACTGCGCGGTAACGCGCACGCGGCTGCCGGCACGCTGGACACTGCCTTCCAACACATGGGCCACTCCCAGGTCCCCAGCGATCTCGCGCAGATTACGCTCTGCACCCACCTTGTACTGCATTGTCGATGTGCGGCTGATTACTTTCAGGTCTGCCACCTTGGCCAGGCCGGTGAGGATTTCATCCTGAACGCCGTCAGCGAAGTAAGCGTTCTCTTTCTCATTGCTCAAGTTCTCGAATGGGAGGACGGCGATGCTCTTTTCGGGAATTGCAGATGACGCCCTCGTAGCTGTTGGCTCAGGAGCGAATGCTCTGGCCATCGGTGCTGGCGCTCGACGGAAAAAGAGCAGTGAACCGACGACCACGGCAATTGCTGCCACGAGCAAAGCAACAATAAGCACGGACTTGGATGAACGCGGACCGCTAGTTTGCCGAAGCGTCGGCACCTGTTTCGATCCTTTCCTTTGCCTGAGTTTCTCAGGGACCTGCGGATTGCCAAGGCCATCTTTGTAAAGATTGAACAGGTGCAAACGCATGCCGTGCTTTACTTCGCACTCGCCCAGATCGTGCAGGTACGGCTGCCAGTGGCGGTATTCGGAAAGATCATCGGCCACGTGCCGGGACAAGAGAATGTGTCCGGCATCGCCGCAATCCATTATCCGCTGGGCCACATTGATGCCTGATCCCGCGATGTTAGTTTTGTCGTTCACATCCCTGACCCGATTAACCGGCCCGCTGTGCACGCCCATCCGCAACCGGATCATCGGATGATTTTGTAACGCTCTGCTGATATCCAGCGCACATCGCGCCGGCTCTTCCGGGCTGTGAAAGAAAGCAAGCGCCATCCCGTCGCCGGTCGCCACTCGGATCAGTTTGCCGCTTGCTTCTGCCGCGCGGAAACACTCGGTGTTTCGGACGATTTGGTTGAGTTCCTCGATCACTTCAATCTGCTCGTTGACGAGCAGTTTTGAATAACCGACCACGTCGATTAACAAGAGGTGCGCAATCTCGAGCTGGAGATCAGGCGTCGGTTCCGCAGACGTGTCTTGCGCGTTCACCCTTTGGAAATTTGACAATATCGGCAGCGACGGTCGAGAGCAAACAACCGCAGTAGAGGCGATCCGAAATGAGCTCACCCGAGAGCGATCGGGCCATGCCGTGCGTCTTAAGAGGGCGGTACCTACTTGTTCGTCGGCGAGATCGCGAGTTTTTGGAAGCGCGGATCGTTCCGAAGCCGATCGAACATCGGATCGAGCCGAAGTAGTGCTGGCGTGAATGGTACGTTTTCGGGCAGAGGACCAGCGTACGGTATCGAGAGGAGTTTCTGTAAAGCGGCGATTGCGCGGTCGGGTTCGCCCACCTGCGCCGCCACTCGGGCGAACATCTCGATGGGAGCGGGACCAACCAGCGCGTCTTTCTCGATCGGCAGCGCCGCCATAGCCCGTTCCGACATAGCCAACGCGGCAGCCTTATCACCGAGGCCCGCATTGGTTAGCGCGAGAATTCCCATGAGACTATAATTTTCCGGCTGTTCGTTGAGGAAAGATTCCAGTTCGTTGCGCGCTTGTCGCCAGCTTCTCTTGGCGGCGGCATGATCGCCGGCAACTTTTTGCGCCCAACCTAACCAAAAGCGCAGGCGGCCATTGATGTAACCCAATGCTGGATCTGGCTTGGCCAGTATTTCCTTTAGTCGAGAGATCATTTGCCCCGGGCTGCGCTCCAGGATCGCCTCGTAAATTTGTGTTTCCAACGCCTGTGTGTCGTATGCGTCCGGGCGAAGAGGGTCGAGGAGTGCGGAAGCCCGCGGCAGGTCGCCCTCGGCTAGTGCAATAGCCGCCTTACTCGCCAGAGTATCGACGTCATCCGGTGCGACATCGAGAACCTGATCAAGCTTTCGCAGTGCTTCAGGAAAACGACGAAGAGCGACATAGGAAATTGCGTGCTGGGTGAGCAGGTAAGCGTTGCGGGGATCGAGCCGCTCAGCTTCGTTAAAGTACGACTCGCTCTGATCCCACTGACCTCGTCTCCGCGCGACATAGGCGAGCGACTCAGGAATCCTGCTGTTATTTGGCAGGAGCTGGCGCGCTTGCTCGACGTAACGCTCTGCGGTGTCGTAATCTTTCAGGCAAGAATAGTAATAATACCCCTTGGCCCACACAGCCTCACCAAGGTTGGGCTGTAGGGTGAGCGCGGTTTCGGCTGCTTGCCGTGCCTCTTCACGCAGGACGACCGTCGGTTGAAGAGTCTCTGTTAGATAGCCGAGCCCATCAGCGTGTGACAGCAGCGCCCACGCAAGTGCGAACTTCGGGTCTAACTGCACCGCCTGTCTGAGGTATTTCTGGGCGCCGAGGGCATTGGCGGCTGTATTGTCACTTTTTAACGTATAAGCCAGCCCACGTAGGTAGGCATCGTAAGCCTCGGCGTTGTCTGTGGGTTTAGCCGCCAGTGCCTGCCGCTCGGGAGCGGTCAATTTCGCTTGCAACTGTTCCGCAATTGCTTTGGCGATTTCGCTCTCTACGCCAAAGATGTCGGTTAGTTTCCGATCGTAAGTATCGGCCCACAATTGCGAATCTTTGTCCGCCTGGATGAGGTTCACGCTCACCCGCACCCGATCAGCTGCTTTTTGCACTCTGCCCTCGAGGATGTTAGCCACGCCAAGCTGCTTCCCGATCTCGCGTAGATTGCCCGGTCTGCTCTGATACTGCTGCGTCGAGGCGCGCGAGATTACCTTTAACTCCCCGATCTTGGCCAGTCGCGTCAGAATCTCGTCCCGGATGCCTTCTGCAAAGTAAGCGTTTGCTTTGTCTTCACTCTCGTTTTCAAACGGAAGCACCGCGATCGATTTTTCCGGAACCGCGAGCGCCGATGCTGATGGCGCAATGTTCTTTGCCAAGCTCGCCACTCGTTTAGGATTCACTCGGAGCACGAAGTACGCTCCCCCAGCAATCGCGGCGACAAGAATCGGCGCAGCCAGTTTGTAGAAAGAGTTAATCCCGTGAGGCAAGTTTTGCCGGCAGGATTCGAGTGTTTCCATCAGTTCCTGAGCCGACGCGGGCCGCTTGCTCGGATCGACTGCAACCATGGAGCGCAACAGTTTGATTAGTGGCGCGGGAACTTTCCTGGCCACCAGTTCCTGAACCGGCAGATCGCCGCGCCTGTGACTACCCCGAATTTCTTCGATGGTGCTGCCAGAGCGTGGCACGGCTCCGGTCAGAGCGAACCATAGCGTCGCGCCCAGTGAATAGATGTCCGCGCGCGCATCGATCGGGCCGCGCTCAAATTGCTCGGGACTGGCGAAAGTCGGCGTGCCGACGAAGCCGCCGTGTGTCAGGTCCACATCTCCTCCAACGTCCGCGATCGCTTTGGCTAGGCCAAAATCGATGACTTTCACTTCCACATCCGCCGTTACAACGTTGCTTGACGTCAGCATGATATTGGCGGGCTTCAGATCGCGATGGATCAAACCGTGTGCTGCCGCTGCCATTAATGCCCGGGTGATTTGGATCGCCATTTCCAGCGCCTGTTCCACTGTGAGCGGTCCATCTCTCTCAACGCGCGCCGCCAGAGTTTCGCCCTCCACCAGTTCCATCGCGTAGTAGCAATGACTGGCGTCCGACGAAGCGCCGAACTGGAACACGGCTGCCACATTCGGGTGCCGCAAGCCAGCGGCGGCGCGCGCTTCACGTAAAAAACGCTCGCGCACCGCCTGTGAATCGCGCGCCGTCTGCGGTATGTCGATCACTTTCAGTGCCACCCGCCGACGCAACACCTTGTCCATGGCCAGATAGGTCACTCCCATGCCGCCGTGACCGAGTTCCCAATAAAAGCCGTCCGCGCGTTGCTCAACCTCAAAATCGCCGAAGGCCAGCGAGGCAAGCGGCTTGGTCTTCACCGCTGATTCATCGAGCCCGCCGCGGAGCAGACACGCTAGGCAGTCGCCGTTCGCGTTCAACGGCTTACCACATACCGAGCAGATCGCAATGCCCGATGTCGATGGTGTCGCCATAACTTCAGCTCAGGGTTTCTTTTCCTCGCAGAGCTTTTGGAAGCGTGGATCGTTCCGAAGCGAATCGAACATAGGATCGAGACGGAGCAGCGCAGGGGTAAGCGGCGTGCCACCAGGCCCCCCAGCCAATGGGCCACTGGACGGGATCGAAAGTAGCTTCTGTAAGGCGGCGATGGCGCGATCAGGTTCTCCCATGCACGCCGATACCCGGGCGAGGATCTCAATCGAATCGGGACCGTCTACGGCGTCCTTCTCGATCGGATTCACGGCCATGGCCTGCTCGGCCAGAGCCAATGCGGCGGCTTTGTCACCAAGGCCCATATAGGTCAGCGCGAGATCTTCAATTAGCTGAAAATTTTCCGGTTGTTCTTTGAGGAACGGTTCCAGTTCGCTGCGCGCCTGTCGCCAAGTTTCTTGGGCGGCGGCATGGTTGCCGGCGACTTCTTGCGCCCACCCTAACCAAAAACGCAGTCGGCCATTAATGTAACCTAACGCTGGATCAGGCTTGGCCAGTATTTCCTTTAGCCGCGAAATAGCTGGTGCAGCGCGGCGCTCCAAGATCGCTTGGTAAACTTCTGCTTCCAAGGCTTTGCGGTGGTTAGCGGCCGGGTGGAGCGGAGTGAGAAGGGCCGAGGCCCGCCCCAAGTCGCCCTCGGCTTGTGCGATAGCTGCCTTTCCCGCGAGGGAATCGAGGTCGTCCGGCATGATATTAAGAACCTGGTCAAGCTTCCGTAGCGCTTCGGGGAAACGACGAAGGTCTTTATAGAGAAAGGCGTGCTGGGTAAGGAGACGAACGTTACGCGGGTCGAGCCGCTCGGCGTCGTTGAAGTACGACTCGCTCCGGTCCCACTGGCCTCGCCTCCGCGCGATATAAGCCAGCGATTCAGGAATCTGGCTGCTGTTTGGGAGGAGCTGACGTGCCTGCTCAAAGTAACGCACTGCGGTGTCGTAATCCTTTAGGCAAGAGTAGTGGTAGTATCCCTTGGCCAATACGGCTTCGCCAAGGTTCGGCTGAAGAGTGAGCGCGGTTTCAGCTGCCTGTCGCGCCTCTTCACGGAGGGCGACCGTTGGTTGAAAATACTGTACGAGGTAGGCGTGCGCATCCGTGATTGATAGCAGCGCCCAACTAACTGCGAACTTCGGGTCCAACCTCAGCGCCTCCCCGAAATATTTCTGGGCAGCGAGAGAGTTGGCGGTGTTTGCGGTTTTCGATATATAAGCCAGCCCCCGCAAGTAGGCATCGTAAGCCCCAGGATTGTCGGTCGGCTTCGCAGCGATGACCTCCTCTTCCAGACCGGTGAGTTTCGCTAGCAATTGATCGGCGATGGCTTTGGCCACCTCAGTCTCGACTGCAAAGATGTCCGTCAGTTTGCGATCAAAGGTATCAGCCCAAAGTTCGGAATCATTGGTCGCCTTGATCAACCGGATATTGACGCGCACGGCGTCGCCACTTTTCTGCACGCTTCCTTCCAGGATGTGGGCGACGCCAAGCTGCCTGGCGATCTCAGGCAGATTTTTTGGCGCGCTTTTGTAAGGTTGCGTTGAAGTGCGTGAGATCACCTTCAAATCGGCGATCTTGGATAAGCGCGTCAGAATCTCATCCTGGATGCCGTCAGCAAAGTAGGCGTTCGCCTTGTCTTCGCTCCGGCTTTCGAACGGCAGCACCGCGATTGATTTGGCGGAAACGGCGAGCGTGGACGCTGGTGGCGCGATGTTCTTTGCAGAACTCGCCACTCGTTCACGATCCACTCGGAGCACGAAGAACCCTCCCCCAATGATCGCCGCGATGAGGATTAGCGCGGCCACTTTGTAGAAAGAGCTAATCCCGTGAGGCAATTTTTGCCGGCAGGATTCGAGCGCTTCCATCAGTTCCCGAGCCGACGCGGGCCGCTTGCTGGGATCGACTGCAAGCATAGAGCGCAACAGTTTGATTACCGGCGCAGGAACTTTCCTCGCTGCCAGTTGTTCAACCGGCAAATCCCCGCGCCTGTGAAGATCGCGAATTTCTCCGATCGTGTTGCCAGAGCGTGGCACGACCCCGGTCAGAGCGAACCACAGCGTCGCGCCGACAAAGCCGCCATAGGTCAGGTCCATATCTCCTCCGGCATCGGCGATCGCCTTGGCTAGGCCGAAGTCGATGATTTTCACTTCCACCCCCGTCGTCGCAGTGCTGCTCGACGTCAGCATGATATTGGCGGGCTTCAGGTCGCGATGGATCAAACCGTGGGCTTCCGCTGCCATCAATGCCCGCGCGATTTGGATCGCCATTTCCAGAGCTTCCTTCACTGTGAGCGGCCCATCCCTCTCTACGCACGCTGCCAAAGTTGTGCCCTCCACCAATTCCATCGCGTAATAGCAGTGCGTGGCATCCAGCGAAGCGCCAAACTGGAACACGGCAGCCACATTCGGATGGCGCAAGCCGGCCGCTGCGCGGGCTTCACGCAAAAAGCGATCCCGCACCGCTTGCGAGTCGCGACCAGTCGGGACCTCCGGGATGTCGATCACTTTCAGCGCCACCCTGCGGCGCAATACCTTGTCCATGGCAAGATAAGTCACTCCCATCGCGCCGTGCCCGAGCTCCCAGTAAAACCCGTCCGCGCGCTGTTCGACCTCGAAATCGCCAAAGGCCAGCGAGGCAAGAGGCTTTGCTTCCGCGACTGCTTCGTCGAGGCCACCGCGGAGCAGACAAGCCACGCAATCGCCTTTCGCGTTCAAAGGCTCACCACATACCGAGCAGATCGCAACTCCCGATGTCGGTGATGCTGCCATGGCGCGCCCTTTGTTTAGCCTTCCGTTAGCACCCGAAGCAACTCGTGCAGCTCTTCGTCCACTTGCGTTTCGGTGTTCACCGTCTTGCGCACTTCAGCGCGCAACGCCTGGCGGTAACGCGCCCGGAGACGTGTGACATGGCTGCGAAGGGTCGATTCCGTCATCCCCAGCCGGTCCGCGAGTTCGGCGTAAGTCGGTGGCGGGTCGGCGCCACCACCGAGAAAAATCCGCAATTCCTTAAAGAGCTTTCCCCTGGATTCACTTTTGTATTCCGCCAAAAGCCGTTCCATTCCAGCGGCGACCAATGCTTCTGCCCAACTGCGTTCGAAGATCCGATCTTCACTGCTCGTGGCACTGTGAGTTTGAAAAACCGACTCCGCTTCCTTGGCCTGCTCTTCGTCCAAGGGCAGAAAAGTTTGCGCGCCGCCGCGCTTGAGCGTCCGTTCACGATCGAGAGCGTCCGCGAGGAAATGTTTCAGGGAGGCGAGCAGAAACGAACGGAACCTGCCTTTCTGCCGATCTGCCCGGGCGTAGATTTTGCGCTCGATCAGGTACGCGAAAAAACTTTGCGTAAGATCCTGCGCATCTTCCACGCTGTACCCGCGGCTGCGCACGAAACTGTAAAGCGGCGTCCAATAAGTTTGGCAAAGCTCCGCGAGCGCGGCTTGCGCGATTTTTGGATCGATCTGGCTTTCGCCCGCCGCGATCACCGCGCTCCAGTGCGTGGCGGGAAAGAAATCGCTCCGGCCATTTCTGGCGTCTGCCAGAGTATTCACGTCAGCGGTCTTGTATCAAGAACACAGAAAAAGGGCAAGCGCGAAAAAAGGTGACGATTCCATGCAGCACGGGTTCCGGAATCCCTTTGTAAAGGGAAAAACCAACGACAAGAATCGCGACAGCCCGAATCAAAGAAGGGAATCGAAACCTATGCAAAATCAAGACACAGTAACCATAATTATAACATTTTTGCTTCTCCTTCCGTGGCTTGGACGCACTGCAGCCTCGGCGATAGCAGTATGGCGAGCACACACGGAACGCCACAACTTCGACAGCAAGAAACCTAACAGATGAAACTCCGGACTCCGAAAGTTCTCGCGAGCAGGGCGCGTTCGCGAGCAGGCGAAAGTTTCATAATTCAATTACAGCTTTATGTCTTTTGTTGCCGTCTCCCGAAATCTTCCGCAAACTAACTACAGACTGCGGGGTCGGCCAGTCGTCCGTAGTCGCTGTCAGTGGCTCAAACGCCGTGAGACATCTGATGCTACCACCTTTCTTGCCCGCTGTTTTCCCAGGACGATTAGGATTCCGGTCCATCTTCGGGACACGCCTTTACAAGTATTGTTCGCAAGCTGCAAGATCAGTACACGACTAGCCCAGACATGGCGCAATTCAAGCGTCCGCTTGCTTGGCGATCTTCACGCGCGGCGCGTGGGTGATTTTGCCTGGGAAAGGAATTGCGGATTAAAAACCTTGCAGGAGTTGGATTCGCTTGCATCCGCCTTTGCCCGGGCTCCGGCGGACAGCTCCGCCTTCGTCAAGCGGCCTTCGTCCTGCAATCACAGGACTGCGGTAAGTCTTGAGGTGGAGACGCGACAAGAACCAGCGTCCTTCGCCATTCCCGACTCGATTTGTGGGCTGCGGTTCGACGAATTACCAATTACAAAGCGCTTGGCAAATGTGGTCCGCGCAAATGGACTCAGATCGCTCGGTGATCTCAACGAGCGCACTCATTTTGGATTTCTCCGATACAGGGGTTGTGGCTGGCGCACTCTTGTCGAGATTCAGCAACTCACCGAGCGCGCAATTTCCGGCGAATTTAATGTGGTGCGCATCGAGGAATCCAAAGCAGTGCCGGAATTACTGACTTTACTAGAGCAAGCAATAGCAAAACTTGCGCCTCGTGACAGGCGGTTTCTTATCGCCAGAATTGGCGGGATGACTTTTGCAGAGATTGGCTACCGATATGGGTTTACGCGAGCGCGAGTTCATCAAGCGGTGGTGAAAGCGCTTGATACTCTCAGGAAAACCTGGGGCCCACGAATACCACGACTTCTTGAGACGTTGAACGCGCGTTGTCTCTCGATCCCGAATCGCTTGGGATTGACTCCGGCATTGCTGGAGCAATGGATAGGCGATGCTTCCAAAAGCTTCCGCTTATCAAGAGAAGCGCAGTTCCGTCTGATCGCGGCTCTTAATAAAAGAGCCCCTGCGGTGAGGCTGAGTAGTAATCAAAGAAAGTCGGGCGAGCGACTCCGCTTGCCACGGGAACTGGGCAGCCGAAGCAGTCGCTCCACCGGAAGCTAGTGCAGCCAGGGAATCCGCTGAAGACAGCGGCCGCTACCGCGTTGGTTTGTTCGTCTGTTTTGAGGTCGCGGGCCGCGCTGAATAGATCCCTATTTTACATGGGAAACGGCGGAGGGACGTGGCGAGCTTCCGCGAGTGCACGAACACCGGTCGCAAGAAAAATCAGATTACGTGCAGCGCTCGCGCCGGAACCCCTTTGTAAAGGGAAAGCCAAACGATGAAAGGAAACCAAGCAATATGAAAAATCAAAACCCGCTAGCCAAGCTCACGCTGCTATTGGCAATGCTACTGACTCTTGGTGCAGTCCGGGCGCAAGCCGACATCCTTCCTGGTGTCACGATCGGCTTCGCTCCTGTGGCTTAACCATGGAGCAGACTGCCCGGCTGAACCTCGTCAACGTTGGCGTGCCAAATGGCATGCTCATTACCTGGCGCTTTTTCGACGCAAACGGCCTCACACTCGCTCAGTCCACGGTTACCTTGCCATTGGGCAAGACCGTTTCGATCGATTACAGGCGGCACTTGGACCCGCTGCCTGATTCTCCCGTGCAGATCCGAGCCGAGGTGCGGGCGCAGGTCGAGATCGTTATGCCCGGCATCCCGAGCGAGAACCTTAGCCGCAGTCTGGAGGTCTTCGATAATAATACCGGTGCGACGACGGTGTACATGGGCGGTGCAGGCCAATAGGCGGGACGCAGCTTGGACGGCTAAAAAGGTTCCGCTACGAGATTCGAGTTCTGATCGATTACTGGGATTTGGCGCGTGACGCCCGCGCCAAATCCCTTCGTGTTTATTGCGCTCGATATGTCGCCAGTCAACGTTAGCCGATTTCGCGCAAGCAAAACTTGGACAAATGTGTCCGACTTTGACTGTAGCGTGCGCGGCCTGCTCGCGATCCCCCGGAGTCCTCAGCGCAACCGGGAGTTCGCGCAGCGGCGGGAATCCGCTGAGGGGGCGTGTTGCCGAAAGAAAGGTAGCGCACGCGTCTCGCGTGTTGGTGATCGCGTCTTCGCGATCACGCACCTTTCTAGTGCTCCCCGTTTCCGCTCCTGCAGTGGCTATTGAGAAGGATTGTTTCGGCGCGACGCCGAAAACCAACACGCGAGACGCGTGCGCTACCCATAGTCCGCGGCTTCTCCGCTGAGGAGAGCGGACACTACAGCGTTTTTGGGTCTGGTTTGAGTCGAAGACCTCGTTGAACAGATGACCCTTTGCAAGAGCCACGTTGGCGAGCTTTCGCGCTTCCACGAACATCGGTCGCAAGAAAAATCAAAATTCCGTGCAGCACGCGCTCCGGAATCCCTTTGTAGAAGGGAAAGAAATGATCGGTTCAACACCAAACAACTAAACAGAAAGAAGGAATTATGAAAAACAAATCAGCAGAAACAAAATCTAAATCTCTCCCTGGCCTCACGGGTCACTGGATCAGCAGGGCAGTGTGTTTGGGAGCGGTTATTGTGACTTGCTCCAGCGCGCTGGCGCAGAACCTGTATGTGTCGGGGATGGATGCCAGCGGCGGCAAGATCTCCTCATTTACCTGGGATGGATTGGAAAGCACCTTTGCCTCCGGATTGCGTCAACCGCAGGGTCTGGCCTTTGATGGCGCAGGCAACCTGTACGTGGCAGATTACGGCACCAGCATCGCGGGCAGTGTCATCTATAAATATACTCCGGACGGAGCGCGAAGCATTTTCGCCGCCGGATTGGAGAGCCCAGTTGGCATGGCTTTTGACGGCGCAGGCACCCTGTTTGTGTCGGATTCCGACAGCGGTACCATCTATATGATAAAAGCGAACGGAGCGCGAAGCACTTTCGCTTCCGGATTGCGTCACCCTCAGGGTCTGGCCTTCGACAGCACGGGCAACCTGTATGTGGCAGATTACGGCACCAGCATCGCAGGCAGTATCATCTATGAATATAAACCAAAGGGAGTGCGAAGCATTTTCGCCTCAGGGTTGGATCGCCCCATTGGCCTCGCCTTTGATATTGCAGGCAAACTGTATGTGTCGGATTACGACAGCGGCAAAATCTATGAGTATAAACCGAGTGGAGCGCGAGGCACGTTCGCCTCCGGCTTCGCCGGCCCGGTGGGTCTTGCCTTTGATAACGGGAGCAATCTGTATGTGGCGGATTCGAGCGCCGGTGTAATCTACAAAATTACTCCGCTTGGAGTGAAGAGCATTCTTGGCCCAAACGGAACCGATGGTTCCAATGAAAGTTTCTTGTTTCTCGCGGTCAAGCCGGCGATAACACTGCCGCCGCCCGCGCCATAACAACCGTATTTCACAAAATGCCGTCACGCTTAACTGTGTGACGGCTTTTTGTATGCTCCGAAGACTTCTGGAACTTTGTCCTCTGATAGCAGAATCGAGGGCAAAGGAAATCTACGAACTGCCTTTCGCTCAGGCCCAGATCGTGGATCGCCAGTTAGCCGACGCGGAAGCGAACGTCGCGGATGGTCTTGCCGCCGAAGCGTTGTTTCAGTTTTCGCAAGATCTCGGTCTTGGAAATTTGCTCCAGCTCGTAATGCAATGCCGGTTGGAGCACGCGCACGTAGAGAACGCCTTCGCGCAATGCCACAGGCGCGGAGTGCGTCGCGATGAATTCCCCGACGATTTTTGACCACGCATCAATTACTTCCGTCTCATGCAAGCGCTCCCGCAACCCGAGCCGCTGCATCAATTTCGGGAGTAACTCGGCCGGCGCCTGCCACCGGTCTGCTCGCATTTTCTTTTCGGGGAAACCGCGCCATTCGGCGATCACGGCAGCGCGAAGGGACAGATTCATAACTTCGTCATGAGTGTTACAAAAGTTACAAAGGTTACAAAGTTAAAAGGGAAAAGTTAGGCTGAGAACAGCCGGCACCACATCGATGTGACGTTTGTAACGATGTAACGATTTTAGCGAATCACTGATGTGTCGGGTCAATACTTTCGCCGCATATGACTTGGGAGAATGTTTAGCTCAGTGCGGTACTTGGCCACGGTGCGCCGGGCGATCGGGATGCCGCGTTCGCTCAGGATCTCGACGATCTCGTGATCGCTCAACGGGGCGCTGCCGTTCTCGTGCTTCACCAGATCGAGAATGGCCTGCTTCACGCTGGTATTACTGAGCGATTCGCCGGTCGCAGTTCGGTAGCCGCCGGTGAAAAAGTATTTCATCTCGAAAACGCCCTGGGGCGTGGCCATGTATTTGCCGGACACGGCGCGGCTCACCGTGGTCTCGTGCACGCCCACGGCATCGGCCACCTCTGCCATGGTCATCGGCTTCAAGTGCGACCGGCCGTGCTCAAGGAAATCGCGCTGCCGCGAAATGATCTGCTGCGCGATGTTGGAAATGGTTTGCTGCCGTTGATGAATCGAGCGGATCAGGAATTTCCCGCTGCGGATTTTGTCGCGGATGTAATTTTTCACGTCGCTGCTCTGAGTGTCGCCCGAGGAGATGATGTCCTTATATAGATTGCTGATCCGCAGATGCGGAATCTGCTCGTTGTTCAGGATGATCTGATATTCGCCATCGACCTTTTCAACCGTGACGTCTGGCAGCACGTAGTTTTGCGGAGCAGCGGCGAAAATCTGGCCGGGGCGCGGAGTGAGATGCGCGATCTTCTCTGCAGCCTTTTGCACCTCCTCTACGCTGGTGTCCATTCGTCGCGCGATTTCGGGAAAGCGGTGCCGGCCCAAATCTTCCATGTGCTCGCTGACGATTTTGTATTCGAGGCTGTGCTCTTTCCCCCCGCGGCGCAGTTGAATCAGCAGACACTCGCGTAAATCGCGCGCGGCGACCCCCGCGGGATAAAAGGTCTGGATCAATGCCAGCATCTTCTCGAAATCTTCCCTGGGAATTCCTGAATTCAGCGCCATTTCCTCCGGCGTACTTTGGAGAAATCCGTTGTCGTCGATGTTGCCGATGATTAACTCGGCAGCTTTTCGATCGCCGGCGCTGAGCACCGTCTGATTCAGTTGCCCGATCAAATTTTGCTGAAGCGTTTCCTGGACCGGAATGGAATCGAAAAAGAACTGGCGCTTCTCTTCCGCTTCTCTGGAAGGGCGACGGCCGTCGGAACTGGAGCTGGCCGACTGAGCCATGTAATCACGCCATTCCTCATCAAGGCTCGCCAGCTTTTCGAATTCATCCTTGAAATTGTCGTCCGCAGAAGCTTCACCTTCGCTGCGTTCATCGGTGCCGCGCTCATCCGGCACTTCCTCGAGCACGGGATTCGTTTCCATTTCCTGTTGAACCAGGTTGCGCAGTTCGAGCAAGGGCGTCTGGAGAATGAGCAGGCTTTGTTGCAACTGCGGCGAGAGAACTTGCTGCAACGCAAGATTCTGGGTCTGCTGCATCCGCTGTGCGGCCATACGCCGAGCTTACCGGTGCGGTGGCACTCAGGCAAGCATCTCGATGGTTAGCTGCATTCGTACGCGCTACAGCTTTCCGCCCACCGTTATCCAATCAATTTCACCGTCGAACGCCACGACCTCGCCGAATGGGTCGCCTCCTTGACTGGAGGGAACAGCTATGAGATCGGCTCGAAATCCGGGGTGAATCCGGCCTAGCGCGTTTTCCTGCCGCAATGCGCGCGCCGGATTTACTGTCGCCATTTGGAAAATTTCCTCCGGAGAAACGCTCGGAAATTCTTTTTGAAACGCGCGCATATCGGCAAAGAGGCTCAAGCTCTGATTGCTCGCGAGACTGTCAGTGCCCAGGCAAACGTTGAATCCCAATCCGCGCAGTCGTTCAAATGAAAATCGGCTATGGCCAAAGTAATCGTGGCTGCGCGGCGAATGCACGACATGAAACTTTGTTTTTGATCTTTCAAGCAGCTCAAAGTCGCAGTCTGCCAATTCGTTTAGGTGCACAACGATCCATTCAGGTAGGGCGCGACCGCCGGGCACGCCGAGGAACAGCTCCAGCGGTGTCCCACGCCCGCAGTCATCCATCGGTCGGCCGATGCTGTTCATAAATTCATAGAGCGGCCCCGAGGCATCGCGAAACATCTCCATCTCCTCGCGCGATTCGGCCAAATGCGTGGTCAACAAAACGTTCTCGCGTCGCGCGATTTTATCGCAGCGGCGAAATAAATCTTTCGACGCAGTGAACAACGCGTGCGGGGCCAGACCCCAGTTCTGCGCTGACTTCAGCGATGCAATTGCGAAATCGACAAGCTCGCTTGCGCGTTCCGGCGCGCGCACGTCGATCAGCTCCGCAAACCACCACGTGCCAATTGGCGCGCGGATCTGCTGAACGAATTCTGGAAATCCTGTGAGATTCGCGATCGTGGTTGTGCCGAATCTTTTTACCTCGACAAAACCTTCGTTGATCGAGGCGACATAATCTTTGGCCGAAAGCTTTGCCTTCTCCGTGTTGATCGCCCGAATCCAATCCGCAAAAGATTTTTGCGGCGGGATTTTAGCGCGGAGGCAGGTGTAATCGAGGTGGCAATGCGCGTTGACCAGCCCAGGCAACAGCGCTTGCTCGCCCAGATCGACAACTTCACCGGCGTTACGTGCTTTGATCTCGTCAAACTTTCCGACGTCAACAATTCGATCTCCGGAAAAAGCGACCGCGCCGTTCTCGATGGGCGGTCCGTCCATCGTCACTACGGTGCGCGCGCGAATGATCATTTGCCTTTCACCACTTTCCGGCACTCGGCGATCAACAGGTTGCATGCTTCCTGGCAAAGCAGCGGGATAGTTGCCGCGACGGGTGTTGTAGCCGGAGGCGGGGACTCCGGCCTTTCCAGCGCTTGGATCTGATCTATGCCAGGATCGAATTTTTCCTTCGGCAATTTCGTGGATGCGATTCCGCCGCCTCGATCGCGTTTCCAGAGGATGGTCCGCAGACATCCACCATTAGATCGGCAAAAATTCGCGACAAGATCATTGATCTGCGCGTCAGAAATTTTCGCCGCGACACGATACATTCCCGACTGGCGATCCAGCGTTCCGCGCAAGGGCGTGGTTTTGAGCTCGCCGCCTTTCCAGGCAGCGAACACCGCGAGTCTGCCTGGATAAAAATAATCGAGCGCGCGTCTCAATTCCTCGAGGTCCGCAAGCTCCAGTCGCCAGCCGTGCCGCAGGTTCGGCGCGGTCTTGAGCGGACGATAGTTCCCAGCGTCATCGTATTTGGCGATTTCGATCGCGTCGTCGGGGTTTTGAAATATTTCCAAATTCTTTTGAGGTTCATCATCGCGGTGGATCAAGATAAAGTGCCCGGCATTTGTTTTTCGAATCAGAATTTGACCGAAACAAAATGGAGGAGCCGCAGATTCGAGACATCGCTCGATGGAATCTGGCATTGGTAGGGCGCGACCGCCGGGCGCGCCGGCTAATGCAAACAATGGGCAATCAAACCACCTGCGCGCTCCAAAAATTGCCGATCTTCATCGCCGAACGCATTCAACTTGTCGCTCTCGGCATCGAGCATACCAAGAATGTGCCGGTGCTCGTTGCGCATTGGCACAATGATCTCCGAACGCGTGGTGTGAAATGCGGGCAAATGGCGCAGATCCTTGTGCACGTCGCCCACGATGATTGGTTTGCCCGAGTCCAGCGCAGCGCCGCACAGTCCCTGGGTAATCGGGAAACGCGGATACGTCGGCGGCTCGTTCCCGGTCCCGGCGAGGATCACAAATTCATCCTTGATGATCTTGTAAATGGCGACCCAGCGATAATCGCGCGCCGCGCGAATCATCTCCACCAGTTGTTTCATCCGTTTTCGAGTGCACCCGCCCGCCAGCGCAAATCCCCCGATCTCCTGCAGTTTTTTGCACGTTGTCTCCTTCATCCGCGGGAAAGCAATCTCGCGCAAAAGAAACCAAGCGCGAGCACGATTTCAACTTTTTGCCGCCAGCGCCTGCTCGATAATGATATCGGCAAAACCGGGGTCGGTGCCGATGGACGGCGCGTAGAACAGCAAACGATCGCCGATCTTGTAAGGGTTACGCCGGAAAATTTCGCCAAGCGCTGTAGCCGGGGGCGGTGACCCCGGCCGGCCGCGGTCAACGCCCGCGGCTACAGTGATTCCAAGCAACCTCGGAATGTCTTCATAGCTGTGTAATCCATCCGAAATAAAAAACGGAACCACGACTACGTTCCGACTCATCGTTAATTTCCGCCAATCCGATACCAGCGGCGGCTCTTCCATATAGACGTTCAGCACTTCCGCGTATTTCCCGAGTGCACGGATCTTTTCCGCCTCGCGTTTGGCTGCGACTGCGCTGTTTTCATTCAGATCAGTCCCGTGCGCCACGATTAGAAGACTCGTCTCTGCCTCCGGCACGCCTGGGGCAATCTCTCTCGCGCGCTGCAAAAGCAAATCCGTCATCCTCGGATCACTGCCGACCGGTTCGCAATACTTCCAGATTTGTCCATTCGGGCGTTTCGTAATGCGGCCATTCAGGTCAAGCTCGCGCGGAACGACCGTCTGCGTGAAATAACCTTCACTGATGAAATTCGGCACGACGCACACTTCGCAAATCGATTTCGGGTCGAACAAAAAGATCGCATCCCGCAGGCTCGGTTCTTCCTTCCAAAAAGCGCAGCCGACCTCTGCAAAAATTTTCCGGCGCCGAATCTTCGCCGCATGCGCCAGCGTCGGCGCGCTCGAATCCGGATTCACGGTTGAGCCGTGCGCGACAATTAAGAGTGCGCTCTCCTTATTGAAACTCATGCAACTCAGAAATGTCCAACGTCCAACAGCCTGCCCTGAGCGCAAGTCGAATGGGTCAACCCGAATTGAAGCCAGATGTGGCGGTTGGGAATTCAGCGCCGCGAGGAACTATCTGCTGGCAGCCTTTGCTGCAGCAACGATTTTGTCGAAGCGCTTATCGCCGCGCAGATCATCCCAGCGCGGATTCAAGAGGAGATCGCCGTATGTGGGGCCAGCCGGGATCTTCGCGACAATTTCGAGTTCCTCGAGCGCGCGCGCTCTCTCGCCCGTCCACGCGTAAACGAACGCGAGCGAGGTGGCAATCTCCGGACCCTGCAACGAGTCTTTGGCAATTGGCCTAAGCTCGACCGCGCGCCGTGCCTCGCGGATCGCCTCTTCCTTTCGACCAAGCCCAGCATCAATTGCTGCGATTTGCGCGAAGTATCGATCATCCTTGACCTGGGTCTCCCACTTCGCGTCCAGCCTTTTCCGCGCGGTTGAAAACGCCGCCAGCGCTTTCTGCGTATCGCCGCGCGCACGTGCAACCTGCCCGTCAGCCCAGCTTTCCGGCGGTTGCCCGCCGAGAAAAGTGAAATCCGCAAACTTCACCGGAGTGGCGGCAATCACCCGGCTCGCCGCATCGTAATCGCGCAAGTATAGAGCTGCGGTGAATCGAGTTTCCCATATCCATTCAGTCGGACCAAAGTCGAGCGGCACTTGTGCCAGAAGAACCCGAGCCGCGACTGGATCGCCCTTCGCCAGTTTAATCATAGCTAGCCAAAGCTGAGTCCAAGGGCTCTGTAGCGGTCCGCGAGCAGCATCCTTCGTGATGAGTTGTTCCAACTCGTTGTAGCGGCGCATCTCAAAATACGTATCCCTGTACCAGAATGCGGCCTCAGTGTTGCGCGGGTCCAGCTCGCTTGCCTTTTGGTAATTGGCGAGCGAATCATCCCAGCGGTTTTGGCGGCGATCGATTCGGGCCGCGATGTAAAGCGCTTCGGAATTATTCGGCAATGTACGGCGAACGATCGTCAACTCGTCACGTGCCCGGTCGAAATCACCAGCGCAGAAGTAGTAGCGAGCCAGTTCTAGATGAGCCTCGCCCAAGTCCGGACGTATTTGCAACGCCGCGTCCGCTGCTTTCTTTGCCAACTCGAGGCGCGTCCGAGAGACATCTGAAAATTCCGCCCCGGTCGCTAGAAAGAGGTCGCACTGCGTTTTCGCGAGGGCGCAATAGGCCAGTGCAAAAATCGGATCGCGCTGCGTAGCCTTTTCGAGGAGTTCCACTTTCCGGTTCAGGCTTTTTTCCGCGCCCTCCCAATCGTTCCAGGCGAGGTCCCAGGCGAGGTCCTTAGCTTTGGTATAGAAGGCGTAGGCCACTAGATCGGTGGTGGGCCGTTCCGCGATCGCGGCTTTTTCTGCCACCGAAAGCTTGGCGCGAAGTTGGTTCGCGATTTGTTGCGCGATTTCACTCTGAATCGCAAATACGTCCGCAACATCACGATCGTAATGTTCAGCCCAAAGATGCGCATCATTGCGCGCGTCGATTAACTGAACATTTACCCGAACTCGCTCGCCCGCGCGTTGCACACTACCTTCGACCACATGCGAAACACCCAAAGTATTTGCAATCTCGCGGAGATTGCGTTCCAAGTCGCTTTTGTATTTCATCACGCTCGTCCGGCTGATGACTTTCAGGTCGGCAACTTTGGCGAGATCAGTAAGGATTTCGTCTTGCACGCCGCCGGCAAAAAATGCGTCCTCTTCGTCTTTGTTGAGATTTTCAAACGGGAGCACGGCGATGCTTTTCTCGGTCATTGCCGTCGCGCGTGTCGGAGCAGTGCGCCCGCTTCGCGATGCGTAAAAGAGGGCGAGGCCCACAAGCATCGCCGCGACGGCTGCAACGGCGATCCATCGCGCGCGCCGTCCCGCGATGCTATCGCCTTTCTCTTTGATCGCGTGCAATTCAGATAGCATCTCTTCAGCGGTCTGATAGCGTTCAGCCGGATCTTTCCGTAAGGATCTGTCGACCACGGTTTGCAGCGCCGAAGGAACAATGGGCGTACGATGTTTCAGCGGCTGCGGATTGCTCTCGAATATAGCTGCGATCACGGCCGTCGCCGTCTCACCTTCGAATGGGACGCTTCCCGCGAGCATCTCGTAAAGCACGACGCCAAGACTCCAAAGATCGCTCCGTGCATCCACTTGCTGGGCCATGGCTTGCTCAGGCGACATGTAGCGTGTGGTGCCGAGGACCATACTCTGCTGCGTTGCCGGCTGCGCGCGGAGCATTGTCGTTGTGCCTAACGTCTCCTGCTGCGTGAGCTTCGCGATTCCGAAATCCAGCACCTTCACATACCCGTCGGGACGCAACATGATGTTCTCAGGTTTGATGTCGCGGTGCACGATGCCAGCGCGATGTGCGACACAAAGCGCACTGGCAACTTGCGCCGCGATATCCACTGCCTCGTTAGGCGGAATCGGACCTTTTGTCATCCGTTCACGCAGGGTGGTGCCTTCAATGAACTCGGTCGCGACGTAGTGAGTGGAGTCGACCTCTCCGATGTCGTGAATCGTGACGATGTTCGGATGGTTCAAAGCGGAAGCGGTGCGTGCTTCGCGCTCTAACCGCTGTAAGTCCGCCTCGTTCGTTACCATCGACTGGGGCAGCAGCTTCAACGCGACCTTGCGTCCGAGCCGTTCGTCCCAGGCGAGATAGACTACGCCCATCCCGCCGACGCCGGCAACGGCCTCCAGTCGATAGCAGCCGAGGTGTTGACCGATCAGTGCCTCTGGGTCGCCCACCAGGAGCTCAGGCGCGACCTGAAAGGCCGGCGATTTGATGAAGTCACCTGCTGTATCGTGATATTTGACAAGGAGCTCAACTTTGCGGCGCAGAGCTTCGTCGCCGTCACAACTTCGCTCGAGAAAAGCGGCTCGTTCGTCAGGAGGTTGTTCAACCGCAAGGTTGAACACATCCGTCCAACTTTGCCACCGCTCAGACTGCATCCATGTTTTCTCCACTCAACGCAGCGAACAGCCACGCGCGCGCCGCAGTCCAGTCCCGAGTTACGGTGTTGACGTGAATCTTGAGGACGTCGGCGATCTCTTCCATCGTCAAACCTCCGAAATAACGCATCTCCACAACCCTGGCTTTCCGCTGATCAGCCGCCGCAAGTTTTTCCAGTGCCTCATCGAGCGCGAGTAGCTCAGCTGAGCGCGTCTCTGTCACGGCGGCGCATTCGTCCAACGTTATCCTGATCGCGCCCCCGCTGCGTTTCAGCGCGTGCCGCTGGCGAGCATGATCGACCATGATGCGGCGCATCAGTTGCGCGGCGACGGCAAAGAAATGGGCGCGGTTCTGCCAGTGCGGATGAGTCTTGTCCGCGAGCTGAAGGTAAGCGTCGTCCAGCAGCGCAGTCGTTTGCAACGTGTGGCCGGGTCGCTCCCGGCTCATATAATGGTGCGCCAGGCGTTGGAGTTCTGGTTGCACGAGCGGGATCAGCTTCTCCAATGCGCTTGGATCGCCGCTGCGCCACTCAGTGAGTAGCTGCGTGACTTGTTGCTGTGGCGATGCAGGAGCCATCATGCATGAACCCTTCCCATTATCACTTCGGATCGCGAGAGATGCCACTGATTTGTAGTCATCGGGCATCGAGGGCGGCGGAGCGCAAAACTTTTTTTCAGAGGCGTGGTGGGTTTGGCAGTGGGATTTCCGCTTTAACAGTTAGGTCACCTTTACAAAACCCGGCGAGATTGCACGGGCAGCGGAACTCGTGACCGACAAGGAAGAGAAAAAATGAATCCACTGACTCAATTCAAAAACATAACCAATATCATGAAAACAAAAATTCTTCGAAATATACTCGTAAGCGTTGGCGCGTTCTTTGCGTTAGCGATAAACACTCACGCCCAAAACCTCTACGTCTCGATTAACGGTGACTTTTGCGGGTTTCAGTGCACCAATTCCAACGGTTCAATCTCCGAATACACGCCGCTTGGGATGCAGACCACCATCGTCTCTGGTCTGGCCCGCCCGCGGGGATTGGCGTTTGACAGCAGCGGCAACCTTTTTGCCGCAGTTACCCGCCACGCTCCTCCCAAGGGCCAGTACCAGGGCAAGATCTTGAAATTCCCGCCGCTCGGACAACAGAGCGTCCTCGGCACGGTCCCCCAGAGCTTCCTTGAAGCGGTGGTCACTGACAGCCGGGGCAACACCTTTGCTTTGGCGCAAGATGCGAAACTGGGATTGTTCTACCCAAGCACTATCTACAAATTCGCACCTGATGGAACGGGTAGTATCTTCGGCTCCATTCCTGGTCAGGGTAATGGCCTGGCTTTCGACAGCGAGGGTAATCTCTTCGCGGCCGACTTCGGCGCGCCGGGGATTTCACCGTCCATCTATAAATTCACCTCTGATAGAACGCGCACCGTCTTCGCCGGGCCAAATGCCTTCACCGGCGGCACAGGTCCCGCCGGTCTGGCCTTTGACGCATATGGCAATCTCTTCGTGTCCACCCAAGGCGATCCGGGGAACGACGCTATTCTCGAGTTCACTCCCAACGGCGTGGAGAGCACTTTCGCCACCGGTCTAACCAACCCGCTCGGTCTGACCTTTGACGGATCCGGCAATCTCTTTGTGGTTGAGGAAAACGAGGCTCCGGACGGCGACATTCTAGAGTTCGCCCCTGACGGAAGCGAGCTGCCCGTTTTCGCCTCCGGGCTCAACTACCCCGAAAACCTCGCCTTCGGTCCTCCGCGATAATGTTTGATGGCAATGAAAGGCAGTTCACAAAATCAATCATGAAACAAAAGAAAGGAAAAAATGAATCCACTCACTCAGTTAAAAAACATACGAATTCTACCACTTCTCATCGCACTAGCGCTGGTCGTCGTCGCGTCGGCCCGCGCAACGCCGTCGTGCGGGCTTAGCACCGTAATACTGGCGGTGGAACACTATCCGTCTGGCTCGCTCGACTTGATGTGCAACGAGTCCGACTTATACGGGTGGAACCTCAAGACGAAGGTGAAGGGAGATTCGGACGTATATGTCGTCCAAAACACGTTTCCGCCGGGAGCTGACACCGGGTGGCACACGCATCCGGGTCCCAGCTTGGTCACTGTCACGGCGGGCACGATTACCGCATATGAAGCCGACGCCCCCAACTGCACGCCCAAGATCTACAACACAGGCGACAGCTTCACCGACCTCGGCTGCGGGGACGTACACCTGCTGCGTAACGAGGGGTCGGTTTGCGCGGTAACTATCGCGGTCCAGATTATTCCGGCAGGCCAAATGCGAAGGATTGACGAACCTCAGCCAGCTAATTGCCCAACCTTTACTTGTCCTTCACCTACGCCTACGCCTTGTCCTCAATAATTGCCCGTTCTGCGAACGAGGAAGAGGGTGAAGCAGTTCGATGGCCCGCCAGCCGCAGCCGCGGCGGCGGGCTAGCGGCTTGAAGCGGCGCAGGCTGGCTTGCCTCGCAATGGCTGAAAGGTGTGGCCAACGATTGACAAAGCCGCGCGGGATTTGCGAGCCGTGCCATAATCGAAGCACAGAGGACCACGGAGAATGCAGAGGTCGAAAACTAATTCTTCTCCGTGACGTCTGTGTTCTCTGTGGTTAAATACATTCATGCGGTTTCGCGCTTATAAAAACACTGACCTTACGGTTAGCGAGGTCGGCTTCGGTTTGTGGACGATTTCCACCGGTTGGTGGGGAAACTTTACTGAAGGCGAGTCGATCGCGCTCATGCACAAGGCGTTCGATCTCGGCATCACGCTATTCGATGCAGCCGACACGTATGGAAACGGTTTGAGCGAAGAATTGATCGCGAAGGCGTTCCCGAATCAGCGGGATGAAATCGTCATCGCCACCAAGGTCGGCTACGATTTTGTGCACTACGGTCAGGCGCGCGCACGCGGGCAACGTGAGATCCCGCAGGATTTTTCGCCGGAAGCGGTCATGCGCGCGACGGATGCGGCGCTGAAGCGATTGAAGGCGGACCGGATCGATCTTCTGCAACTGCACAATATTCGAATGGAACAGGTTTATGATGACGCGCTCTGGAAGATGCTCGAGAAACTAACGGCCGCGGGAAAAGTTGGGTATTACGGCATCGCGCTGGGACCGGCGATTGGCTGGTTGTACGAGGGCATGAATTGCATTCGCGAGCGCGACGTCACCAGTGTGCAGCACATCTACAATATGCTGGAGCAGCATCCCGGTCGCGCCTTTCACGATGCCGCCACTGAGGCAGGCAAAGATACAATGTTCCTTATTCGCGTGACGCATTCGTCTGGAATGCTCGAAGGTAAGTATACAGCTGAAACCAAGTTTCCGCCGACCGATCATCGCAGCCATCGACCGCGCAGCTGGCTACTGAATGGGATCAAAAAGGTCGAGCAACTGCGTTTCCTCGAAAATTCCGAACGCACGCTGGGACAGGCAGCTTTGCAATGGTTGCTCGCCGACGATCGCGTAGCCTCGACGCTGCCGAACATCTACAACGAAGAACAACTCGTTGAATTCGCCAAAGCGCCCGACGCGCCTCCACTCACCACCGACGACATGGTGAAGATTGAAAAACTCTATTCGAACAATTTCGGGATCGAAGAAGAACCGCCAAAGTTCAAAGGCACAATGGATATGCCGCACGAAACCGCGGCTGCATAGCGCATCACGTCAGGCTTCAGATGAGCGCGCGCAGGAAATGCTCGACCTCCGCAGTGTTCTTCAGTGAATACTTCGCCGCAGTGGGCCGCGGCTGCTCCCCGACGAGGATGCCCACGCCTCGCTGCTCGAGCGTGCGGAAAGCGTCTTCGTCGGTGCGATCGTCCCCAATAAAAACCGGCCTCACGTCGTCCTGCTCCAGGCCCAGCGCTTCCAACAGCCAGAGCACGGCTTTCCCTTTGTCCCAATCAACGTCCGGCAACAGTTCTAGAATTTTTTTTCCATCGATCCTGCGCAGCTCGGGGTGTTGCGCAGCCACTTTGGATACACCGCGCTCTACCCTGGCGACTTCGTTTTCCTTCACATTACGATAGTGGGCGGCGACGGAAAAACGTTTGCGCTCCACACGCGCACCAGGAATTCCATCAAGCGCTTCGCGCAGCTCCCTTTCTGCCATGTCGAGCTTTGGCAAAAACTCCGTGGCGACTTGCCTGTGCAACCCATGCAGACTGGCGATATCAAAACCGTGACTGCCGGCGTAAATAATCGCGTCGATACCCACGCGCCGGCGAACGTCATCGAGATCGCGGCCGCTGAGAATGGCGACTGCCGCCTGCGCGGCCAACGCCCGCAGCGTTTGTCGCATCGAATCGGAGAGCAACGCTTTCTCGGGATCGCTGACGATCGGCGCAAGCGTGCCGTCGTAATCGAGAAAAACGGCGAGCCGGCCACGGTGCGCAGCAATTTCTCGGACGTGATCGAGCGCCGATGGAATCATATTCGATTTACCGCTTCAACGATTCAATCAAAGAAGTTAAAAGAGTTACAACGTTACAAAGGTTACAAAGGTAAAGCGATCTTGGCCCGGTCTTCCGTTGTAACATTGTAACCGTGTAACATTTTTAACTTTTGACGTTGTTAAGATGAATCGCCTGATCGTCGTTTCCAATCGGTTGCCATTCGCGCTGGATTCGATTGGCGAAGACCTTTGGACTGTCACGCCGGCTGCCGGCGGACTAGTCTCTGCGGTGGAGCCGGTGCTGCGCGAACGCGGCGGCACCTGGATCGGCTGGCCGGGAATTGCGGGCGAAATTCCAAAGGAACCACTGGCCGAAGCCACGCGCGACGCCGGTTACCAGGTCGTGCCAGTGAGTTTGAGCGAGGAAGAACGCGACGAATTTTACTACGGCTATTCGAATGAGGTGATCTGGCCGCTCTTTCATGATTTGCAAAACTTCTGCAATTTCGAGCCGGGATACTGGCAAGCTTACAGAGAAGTGAACGAGCGCTACGCGGATGCGATCCTGCGCTGCTCGCAACCCGACGATTTCATCTGGGTGCATGATTACCACCTGATGTATGTCGCCCAGGCGTTGCGGGAGCGGAGTATGCCGCAAAAACTTTCGGCGTTGACGTTTTTTCTCCACATTCCGTTTCCGCCGTACGACATCTTTACCAAGCTGCCGCAACAACAACGGCTCCTGCGCGCGTTGCTCCAATTCGATCTCCTCGGGTTTCAGACCCGGCGCGACCTGCGCAATTTTCTCCAGTGCGTGCGGCGCGTGATGTCGGACGCGAAAGTTGTTCCTCGTCGGGAGCTGCAAGTGATCCGCTTTGAAAAACGCGAAATTCGGGCCGGCCATTTCCCGATTGGGATCGACTTCGACTCGTTTGAGAGTGGTGCAAAGACCGAAGTGGTTGCGCAAAAATCGCAGCAACTGCGCGGCACGTTTCCTGATTGCCAGTTGATCATGGGAACGGACCGGCTCGATTACAGCAAGGGAATTCCGGAACGACTGCGCGCATTTCGCGACGCTCTGGAACGCTATCCGGAACTGCGTGGGCGCGTCGTGCTCATCCAGGTGGTTGTGCCGAGCCGGGTGGAGATTCCAAGATACCACGAGTTCAAAGGTCGCATTGATCGGCTCGTGGGCGATATCAACGGGCGTTTCTCCACCGGTACCTGGTTCCCGGTGCAATATCATTTTCGCGGCCTGGATCGCGAGGATCTTCTGGCGCACTATCGCGCGTGCGAGATTGCTTTTATCACACCGCTCAAAGACGGAATGAACCTCGTAGCGAAGGAATATTGCGCCTGCCGCATCAACGGAGACGGCGTGCTCATCCTTAGCCAGTTCGCCGGCGCGGCCGAGCAACTCAAGCCAGGCGCCATGCTGGTGAATCCTTACGATGTCGAGCAAATGGCGGACACGATCTTGAAAGCGTTCCGGATGAGTCAGGCCGAGTGCACCGCGCGCATGAAACGCATGCGACGCGTCGCGCGCGACGAGAATGTCTTTTGGTGGGTCGATTCCTTTCTCAAAGCCGGAGCGAAACTCGCCAGTCGCTCATCTAGATTTACCGCTTGGGAAAGACGCGGGCAGCGCGCTAGGGACACTGTTAAAAGCTAGCGCGCGCTTCTCTTACTCCTAGTGCTGCTCTTGCTCATGCTCGGCTTCTCTAAAATCCCTATTGAGCGGGAGCATGAGCAAGAGAAAGAGTAAGAAGAGGAAGTCCGATGGCGATCATTGATAGCCTGCAAAAAATTTCGGATACGATTTGGGAATTACCCGCGACTTACAAGGACGGCATGCGCGTACCGGCGCGCATCATCGCGACCGAGAAACTGGTGCGCGAAATGGACGAGGCGGTTTACCAGCAGACCGGCAACGTGGCTACGCTGCCCGGAATCACGCGCTACGCGCTCTGCATGCCCGATGGCCACAGCGGTTACGGTTTCCCTATCGGCGGCGTCGCGGCGATGGACCCGCACGCAGGTGGCGTGATTTCTCCTGGCGGCATCGGGTTCGATATCAATTGCGGCATGCGCCTCGTCACGACAAATCTCACACTGGACGATGTGCAACCGCGTTTAAAAGAAATTGTCGATCTACTGTTCCAACGCGTCCCGGCGGGCGTCGGCAGTCACGGATTTCTCAAATTATCACACGGCGATTTCCGGGATCTGGTCGAGCAAGGCGCGTGCTGGTGCGTCGAACACGATTACGGCTGGAAGGAAGATCTTGAACTCACCGAGGAAAACGGTTGCATCTCCGGCGCCGACGCATCGAAGATCAGCGAACGCGCAGTCGAGCGCGGCTACAACCAGGTCGGCACGCTCGGCAGCGGCAATCATTATCTGGAAGTGCAGGTCGCGCGCCC
>Ga0209056_10000843_pt1 | contig 33958 bp, 19 predicted proteins | sample GraSoiAngelo_114_FD_185876 | JGI IMG/M metagenome (GOLD analysis project Ga0209056, IMG submission 185876) | Grasslands soil microbial communities from the Angelo Coastal Reserve, California, USA - 14_0903_13_40cm (SPAdes) (version 2) | ecosystem: Environmental > Terrestrial > Soil > Grasslands... | reverse complement strand
CTGGCTCACGCGGATTCTTTGCCGCGTGAGTACGCCAGTCTGATTCGCGCCGCACAACTGCCCCTGAACGCACGACTCGACACGCTGCGCGCCGTGACCCAACGCGACCCGCAGTTTTCCCTGGGATGGTTTCAGCTGGGCGATGAGCTGTTCCACCGTGGGCCGCTCGTGGGCCACCGCCGCTCCGAAGCGATTCCCGCGTTCGAACGGGCGGCGCGGCTGCGGCCGGACTTTGGACCGGCATGGGAGCATCTCGCGTGGGTCGCAACCGCGGAAGGAGACTCTGCCAGCGCGGAAAGTGCCTTGGATTCGCTGCAAGCTCATAGCGGCGTGCCCGACCCCTTCTCAGCCGTGCTCCGGGCGCTGCTGCGCCTCGGGTTCGAATGGCGCTTCGTCTCGCCCAGCGAGGCACAAGGCGTCACCGTACAGATCGTGAATTCGCCAGAGGCCCAGAGCAGCCCCATCCTGGGCGCAGGGCCGCGGATGCTGCCGACGTTCGACGTGCCGCGAGGTGCGATCGCATTAGGGCAGATGCTGCAGAAGAACCACTCGCGGGACGTACGCCGCTCCGCGCTGATCGCCGAGACAATGGGCTCGCTGGCGCTCGGCCGGCTGGAGGATACGCGTAACCTGGCGGCCAAGGCCGCGAACGTGTCGCCCGAGGCGAATCTCGATCTGTTTACGGCGGAACTGCAGACGGCGCTCGCATTCCTCGAGGGAGGAAAAGCCGCGACGGCGGACGCGCTCGAGGGCCTTCATCGGTGGACCCTGAGCAAAGACGAAAAACTGCGCGATCGCGCGGTGTGGATGAGCGCGCTCCTCGAGAACCCCGAACAGGTGCGTCCGGTCGCATCCCGCGAGCTGAAGGCCCTGCTCGTCGCCGAATCGCTTGCGGCTGCCGGCCACCCCGGCGCCGCGCTCAAACAGCTCGATCCGATTGACGTGGACTCCGTCGCACGATGGGTAGATCCGTTTTTCAGAGCGATCGTGCATTTCCAAAGCGCCGTCTGGCGCGCCCAGATCCGTGACATCGAAGGCGCCAAGAGCGAACTGGTCTGGCACGAGCATCTGGACCTCGTGGGCGTCCCAACCGGTCTGCCCCAGGCGGCAGACGTCGACTGGGCGTTCGGCACATTGGCGAGCTGGCGCCTCGCGCGGCTCCTCGACGGCATCCGGCGAGCCGACCGCGGCGAAGCCTGTACCGCCTACGCCACGGTCGTGCGACATTGGTTTGATGCCCCGGCTCCCTATGGAGCGCGGGCGGACACCGCTCGGACGCGTACGCTTGCATTGAACTGCGCAGCGCTGGGGGCACGATGATTCGCTTCCAGACTTTGGGAACGCTCGAAGTCACGATGGATGGCGCGGAAGCCCCCTCCCAGCTGCTCTGGAAAAAGAACATCGCGCTCCTGCTCTACCTCGCCCGCTCGCCCAAGCGCCGGTGCACGCGAGAGCAGCTGATTGGTTTGCTCTGGCCGGACAAGGACGACGGAGCCGCGCGCCAATCCGTGCGTGAGGCCATCCGGGTCCTGCGCCAATACGTGGGCGAGGACCGGCTCAAGGCCACGGGCGACGTCGTGCAGCTGCTGGACGGCGCCGTGGAGCTCGACACTGAGGAGTTCGAGAAACTGGCGCAGCAACGCGACTGGTCGCATACGACGCCCATGATCAACGGTGAGTTCCTCGAGGGCTTCAAGGTCCCAGACGCGGCCGGCTTCGAGGACTGGCTGACGGTCGAGCGATCGTTCTGGCACGGACGCACCATGGACGCGTTGCTGCGCCACGCCGAGGAGCGACTCGATGCGGGCGACGAGCTCGGCGCGGACGGGCCGCTTGGCCGGGCCCGCGAGATGGACCCGGTGTCACAGCGCGCCCTGCGCGGGCACCTGCGGCGTCTCGCGGGAGCAGGTGATCGGGCAGGCGCCCTGCAGCTGCTCGACCGGTTCGTGAAGGACGCGCGCCGCGACGGGGATGTGACCATCGAGCCCGAAACCCAGGCGATGGTCGAGCGGCTGCGCAGCGGGCGCGCCTGGCACCTGCCGAAAGAAGCGCTATCGCCGCAGCGGAGCGTGACGTGGCGTCGCGCGCCGCTGCTCGGCCGAGACCGCGAGCTGGAGACCGCGCTCACGCAGTGGCGTCGCGCAGCCGATGGCCGACTGGCGCTCCTCGTGATCGAAGCCGAATCCGGTGGCGGCAAGACGCGCTTCCTGGAGGAGCTCGCGACGCGCGCCGCGGTCGGCGGGGGAGTCGTGATCGGTACGCGCGCCGTCGCGGCCGACGTCGAGCATCCCGCCAGTGCGATCCTGGGACTCGCGTGCGGCGGGTTGGTGGATGCGCCCGGTGTCGCCGGCGCGAATCCCGGCGCGCTCGCGACGCTCGCCGCCCAGGCCGGCGAGTGGGCCGAACGGTTTCCGCCACGGCGTCCGGCAGGCAGCCCCTGGGCGCTCGACGCCGCGATCAGCGAAGTGCTCCGCGTGACGGCCGCCGAACACCCGCAGCTGTTGATCTTCGATGACGCGCAGTGGATCGATCCGACGTCATATCACATCATCGAACGACTCGCCCGCGACCTCGCGCGCGCCCCGGTGCTCATCGTGCTCGCCACGACGCCGGAGCCCGCGCCACCGAAGCTTGCGGAGTTCCGGGCCCGCATCGGACGAGATCTAACGGGTGCCGCGATTTCGCTGGGCAAATTGGACACCGCGGCGATCCGGCAGCTGATCCAGTGGGCGCTACCGTCATACAAAGGCGAGGCCCTGGATCGTCTGTTGCGGCGCATCGCGGCAGATTCCGGTGGGCTGCCGCTCCTCGCCGTGGAGATCCTTCACGCGATGGCGCAGGGTCTCGATCTCGAAGCCACGAATGGTGCCTGGCCGCATCCGTTGCGAACCCTCGACTCCACCTTCCCCGGCGACCTGCCCGACACGATCGTCGCAGCGATCCGCGTAGGGTTTCGCTGCCTGTCGAAGCCGGCGCAGCAGGCTCTCGTCGCCGCGGCGATTCTCGGCGAGCGCGTCGCGGCAGCGCGAATCGGCTGTGCCACGGATCTGAAGGGAGACGGGTTGCACGCCGCACTCGACGAGCTCGAATGGCGCCGCTGGCTCGTCGCCGAGGCGCGGGGCTACGTGTTCGTCGCCCGCATCGTGCGTGACGTCGTCGCGCGCGACATGGTCACTGAGGGGGAACGCCAGCGTATCCTGGCCAAGAAATGCTAACGGTGCGACGAACCACTCGTCTCATGTATCATCCCGTTATCCTCTGAGGAGAAGCCCCATGAAGTACGGGTCGTTATTCGCGTTCCTCGCCGCAACCTTGCTTCTGGTGCCGACCGCCGCATTCGGACAGGGCGGCTATGGGCGAGGCAGTATGAGTCAGGGCGGCCGCTATGGACCGCCCGCGCCGAAGCTGCCCGGCGTCGAGCTGGTCGGGCCGTTGGATACGGCACTCGCGCGCGCGATGCTCAGCCTGTCCGCCGATCAATCCACCCGGTACGCGCAGGCATACGACTCGTTCATGGTCGCGACGCGTCCGCAGCGTGACAGCGCGAACGCGGCGATCGCGAAAATGAACGAGCGGCTCGACGACGGCGATCGCGCCGCGGCGGCGTTCTACGCCGAGCACCTGCAGGACCTGGGCAAGACGCTGCGAGACCGGCAGGACCGGTTCGAGGGCGATCTGCGCCGGTTCCTGAACGGCGACCAGATCAAGGCTTATAAGAAGTGGCGGGACGACCAGGACCAGGCCACCGAAAGAAAACGCCGCGAAGACCAGCGGCGCTGGGACGAAGCGGGCTTCCGCGGGGAGTTCGCCACCCCCGGAGTGGGCGCTCCCGAGATCAAGACGGCCCTCCCCACACCGCCGGGCGTGGCGGCGCCGGCGGTTGGCTCGCCTTCGGTGCGCGTTGGACGAGCCGTCTACGTCACGGGCCAGCTCGGCGTGGACAGCACGGGGACGCTCGTCGGCTCCGATCTGCGCGCGCAGGCCGAGCGCGCGTTCGCGAACCTCCGCTCGGTCCTTCAGAGCGCGGGCGCGTCGCTCCGCGACGTTACGACGCTCACCATTTACGTCGTGAACTATCGGCCCGCAGATCTCGAGACGATCCGCACGGCCGGCGCCGCGTACTTCAGTGCGAACGCCCCCATCGCCACGGTGGTCGGGGTACAGTCGTTGGGTCGTGATGGGGCGCTGATTTCCATCAGCGCGACGGCGTCCGCACGCTGATCCGATAATGCGCGTGCGCAGTTATCATACCGCGCATGAAGAAGCAGCTTCCGCTCGTCGCGGCCCTTGTTGCCGTCGTCCTGTGGGCGGCGGCGTTCGTCGGCATTCGAGCCGCGGGCCGCTCGTTCTCGCCCGGTCCGCTCGCGCTGGGTCGGCTCGCGATTGGGAGCGTCCTGCTGGGCGCCGTGGTGCTCTCGCGGCCTACGATCCGCCCGACGAAACGCGAGCTCGGCCTCCTCGTGCTCGCCGGCCTGCTCTGGTTCGGCGTGTACCAAGTCCTCCTCAACGAGGCCGAGCGCCGCGTCGATGCGGGAACGGCCTCGATGCTGGTCCTGATCGCACCGATTTTCATCGTCGCGCTCGCGGCGGTATTCCTGAAAGAGCGCACCACGCCCAACCTCTTGCTCGGCGGCGCGCTGGCGTTCGCGGGTGTCGTGGTGATCGGGCTCGCGACGTCGTCCCGCAGCGCCTCGCTCGTTGGGGTGATTCTCTGCCTGGTTGCGGCGCTCGCGTCCGCGATCGGAATGGTTGCGGAGAAGCCGGTGCTGAATCGGATCACCGCCCTGCAGGCAACGTGGAGCTGCTGCGTCGTTGGGGCGCTGGTCTGCCTCCCCTACGCGCCTCAGCTGGTGCGGGAATGGCGCATGGCGCCAGCCGGCGCCATCGCCTGGCTGCTCTTCCTGGGAGTCTTTCCGACGTCGATCGCCTTTACGACGTGGGCCTACGCGCTGGCGCGTGGATCAGCGGGCCGGCTCGCGGCGACCGCCTACCTCGTGCCGCCGATCACGATCGTGATGAGCTGGCTGATTCTCGGCGAAGTCCCGACCCTCATTGCGGTGCTCGGCGGCGTGCTCTGTTTGGTCGGCGTCGCGATCGCGCGAAAAGCGCCGACGGTCAGGGCATCCGAGCCCGTACCGGCTCCCGTTCCTCCCGCTCGTCATCGGTAAGGTCCACAGCCATCGGGAAGAACAAGGAGCGCCGCACTTCCGGGTACGGCACGTCCCACCCGCGCGCGTCGTGCCACAGAATGCGGTTCAGCAGGTCCGATGGCGCGGCGTCTGGATCCCGGAAGTTCATCCTGGCCGACGCGAGCGCCGCACGCCGGCGCTCGGCGGCGTGCGGCCCGGTGATCGACCCCACGCGCTGGTTGACCTCGAACAACGACTGCTGCGGCACCAAAGCCGTGTACGGTTCGAAGGTCGGCGCTTCGCCGGGTCCGATGAAACTCGCGCGCATGTCTGTCGCGACGAGATCGTAGATGCTGAGCGCCGGAAGGCCGAGCATCAGCTCGATCGTCTTCACCATGCTGGGCTGGTGGTAGAATGTCGGATCGATCACGCCGCGTCGCGCATACGGGCTGGCGACGAGGGCCACGGTGCGGTGCCCGTCGATGTGGTCCACGCCGTTCTGTGCGTCGTCTTCGACCGCCAGAATCGCCATCGATTTCCAGAACGAGCTGTGGGACAGACCCTCGACGATGCGGCCGAGCGCCAAGTCATTATCCGCGACGCACGCCTTCGGCGTACACCAGCCCGCATTGATCCCTTCCGTGTGATCGCTCGGCAGAATAATCAGCACGAGGTTGGGCATCGCGTGTCTCGATTCCCACATCCGCAGATGCTCCAGGATCACATCCGCCTTCACCACGTCCGGAATCGTCTGCGTCCAGCCCGGATACTCACGGACCAGAATGCGATCGAGCGACGCAATGTCCGATCGCGTGTTATACCGCTTGGCTACGAGCCCACGGAAGTATGCGGGATTGTGGGGCTGCGAATCGCGATACTGGGCGAGCAGCGACGCACGAACACTCGCGCTGTCCCACTGCGGCGACGGAGCGTATTCGCCGAACACCCGCACGGTCCTCCCCTTTGCCTGGGCCGCTTCCCACAGGAATCCGCCGGATGAGTAGGCGAGCGGATCCACCCCTTCCGACGGATAACTCCGACCCGTGTAGAGCGGCCACATCGGGTACTCCGTCTCGTTGGCCTGCGTGAGCCAGTTGTGCCCATCCGCCGAGTTCCCGCCGGTCGCGAAGAAATGATCGAGCAGGACGAACTGCTCGGCGAGCGCGTGGGCGTTGGGCGTTACACCGCGCCCGTATTGCACCAGCGAGCTGTCGCTCGCGCCTTTGCCGATGTCGCCGAAGACCTGGTCGTAGGTGCGGTTTTCGCGCACGATGTAGACGACATGGTCGATCAGCGAAGCCTCGCCGGGACGCTCGGGAACCGCGCGCGCCGCGACGTTGCGCCGCGGCACGAGTGAAGGCCCCGCACTATCGGTCCGCAGCGTGAGACGATTGTTCTGCGCGACCGCCGTTGCATAGGCGGCGATCTCTGCACCAGACGGCTCCGGAATGACGTTGACCGACCCACGGTAGGAATGCACGTAGCGACCGGTCAAGCCCAACGGGCGTCCCACGCCCGATCCCACGCCGAACAATGAGCCGACCGCGATCGCGCGTCCGTCGGCGCTGACGTCGAGGCTCGTCGGATACCACCCAGTCGGCACGAGCCCGCGCAGCTGGTCGCCGGGCAGGCCGTAGGCGGCGACCGCGTTCACACCAGCCAGTGTCACGAACAGCGTCCGGGCATCCGGTGAAAGGGCAACCGCCGTCGGCGCGAGGCCGATCCTGCGCTCGCGGAACGGTGCGATGGCGATCGAGCGGAGCAGGCTATCCCCGCGCGTGTCGATCACGCTGACCGTGTCCGAGTTGCTATTGGCGACGTACAGCCGCGCGCCACTCTCGTCCCACGCCAGTCCCGTCGGATGGCGACCGACAGGAATCGCCTTCCCGGCGGTGCCCGCCACCAGATCCACCCGCGTCACATTGCCTCGCTGCGCGATGCCGCGTGCGTCCACGCGCACGAGCTCGGCGAATGGATCGCAGCACTGCGAGGCCGCGCGATCCTTCGCGGCGGGCTTGCGGCCGCCCATCACCGAGACGTACGCGACCGAACCATCCCAACTGATTACCGCGGCCACGGGCAGCACGCCCAACGGAATGGTCTTGAGAAGCACCCCGCTGTCGGCGTCGAAAACGGCGAGCGCGTCGTTGGCGGGGAGCGGCAGCACCGCGACCCGATGACCGGTAGCGTTCGCGCGCTTCGCCACTGCCGGTGATCCGGCTATGTAGTCGCCCAAGGCGGGCGACGACCAGCGCACGACCGCGCTGTCGCCGCCGCTCGCCCGCGACGCGACGGAATCGCCGTCGTAGGCGAACAGCTGGGTGACCGACTTGGTATGCGCGAGCTCCTGCGACCCCGGGATCCGGCTGCGCGCAAGGTCCGCGGGCACCTGGCCCACCGTGCTGAACAGGGCGCGCCCAGTTACCGGATCGATCGCGATCCCCTGCACACCCGACCGGCCGTCGAACGCAGCGCTGGCGCGTACGACGTTGTCTTGCCAGGCCAAGCGGTACGCCGCGCCATGCACGGTGACCCAGATCTCCCCCGGCTTCGCGCCGAAGCGCACGCCAAACACCCGATCGGTAAACACGCTCTGTACGCCGGCCGGCGACACGCGTTGCGTCGTGGCGATCGTGCCGGGATCGGGGATTTCGCGCCGCGGCTGTGGGGGGGGAGTCGCAGGCGTCTGCAGCAGGATTACAAACGTAAGTGCGAGTTGTGACACGTTCCTAACTCTCCACTGGTAGGTGACCCTGCAGTTTCGCTGCCATTATTGTCGAACATGCTCCTGACGCTGTGCCTGCTGCTCGGCTGCGCCGAGCCCGATTCCCTGGGAATCTACTCGGGCCGCGGGCGCCAGCTGGACGTGCGGATTCCACGGTTCGAGGCCGAGGTCGTGATCGACGGCGACCTGTCGGACTCGACGTGGGCGCGCGCCGCGCTGTTGACGGGCTTCTCGCAATACGCTCCGAACGACGGTGTTTCCGCGGTCGATTCGACCCAGGTGCTGGTGTGGTACTCCGCGAACGCAATCTACTTCGGGATCCGCGCCTACGAGCTGCATGGCCAGCCCACGGCGACACTCGCCGACCGCGACCAGATCTTCGGTGACGACAACGTGCAGATCCTGCTCGGCACTTTCCACGACGGCAAGAAGGCGCTGATGTTCGCCGTGAACCCGCTCGGTGTGCAGGGCGACGGCGCGCTGATCGAAGGTGCGAACGTCTCGGCGAGCGGGTTCATCGGTGGCGCGGTCATTGGCCGGGAGCAGCCGGACCTCAGTCCGGACTACGTCTTCCAGTCACGCGGACGCGTTACGCCGTGGGGCTACGAAGTCGAGGTCCGCATTCCGTTCAAGAGTCTCCGCTACCAGCCGAAGCAGCCGCAGGACTGGAGCCTCAACATCGTGCGCCAGGTGAAGCATTCGGGGTTCGAGGATACGTGGTTCCCGGCGCACCGTGCCAACGCGACGTTCATCGGACAGTCGGGGAATCTGATCGGTCTGTCGGGGATGCATCGCGGTTTGGTCGTGGACATCAATCCCGAAGCGACCGGCAAAACCGCTGGAGCACCGACCGCATCCGGCTACAGCTACGACATGGGGAATCCGCAGATCGGCGGGAACGTGCGCTGGGGCGTCTCCGACAATCTCAACCTGAACGGCACGATCAAGCCCGACTTCTCCCAGGTCGAATCGGACGCCGGCCAGCTCGCGTTCGATCCGCGCCAGGCGCTCTTCTTTCCCGAGAAACGGCCGTTCTTCCTCGAGGGCAGCGAGCTGTTTCAGGTGCCGCAGGGGCTCATCTACACCCGTCGGATCGTGCAGCCGGTCGTGGCGGTCAAGCTCACCGGCAATGCCAGCGGCACCGATATCGGCTTCTTGTCGGCGGTCGACCAGAAATTCGCATCCGCGAGTGGGGACGATAATCCGATCTTCAACATCGTGCGCGCCCAGCACGGCCTGGGGCATGGATCGCGCGTCGGCGTGCTGTACACCGACCGCATCGACGGCGGGAATTACAACCGCGTGGCCGAAGTGGACAGCCGGCTGGTCTTCAATGACATCTATGGACTGAACCTGCAGGTGGCGGGGAGCCGCACGCGGACGGGTGGTGTCACGACGACGGCGCCGCTGTGGCTCGCGCAGTTCACGATGCAGCATCGGGTCTGGGGACTCCGCAGCGTGTTCGCCGGTATCTCGGACGATTTCCGCTCGGCGAGCGGGTTCATCGGGCGCGCCGGCATCGTGCATTCGTACGTCGATCCCAGCTACACGACCTACGGCAAACCGGGCGCGCTCCTGGAGCGGTTCACCGGCGACATCCTGGTGGATGGGATCTGGCAGTATCAGAACTTCATCCACGGCCGGCACATCCAGGACAAGAAGCTGCATTTCAATGGCAACGCGTCGCTGCGGGGTGGCTGGAACATCGGCGCCGGGTATTTCGTGGAGTCGTTCGGCTACGACTCCGCGCTGTATGCGAACTATCGGCTCGAAGTTCCCCGGGTGGGTGGCGGACTCGACACGATTCCGTTCGTGGGGCAGCCGACGATCGGGAACGGCGAATACCTGATCCAGATCGGCACGCCGCAGTGGAAACATTTCAGCGCCGGCGGGTTTTTCCTGCAGGGTCATGACGAGAATTTCTTCGAGTGGGCCTCGGCCGATTTGCTACTGCTGAGCGCCGACGTGTCGTACCGGCCGACGGACCGGCTGCGGAACTCATTCAGCTATTTCTGGCAACAGGTCAATCGCCGCACCGACGGCAGTCTGGTGAACGTGGGTCGCGTCGCGCGGGTCAAGGTGGAGTATCAGTTGTCGCGGCCGCTGTTCATCAGGTTAGTGGGCCAGTACATCCAGGACCAGACCGATTCGCTCCGCGATGATTCGCGCACCGGCGCGCCGATCCTGATCGCGGGGCCCGGCGGCACCATCACCCGCTCCGCGGCGAGTGCCACCAACCTGTTCCACCTGGACGCGCTGGTCAGCTATCAGCCGATCCCAGGAACGGTCGTGTTTGCCGGATACGGCAGCAACATGCTGGACGATGACGCGTTCCGATTCCATGGGCTCACGCGCACGGATGATGCCTTCTTCCTCAAGCTGAGCTACCTGTTCAGGCTCTAGCATTCTCGCCGTAGTGCGATAATTCATCACATGCCCCGAATCATGACTGGTCCATCCACATTTGGAGACGTGATGATGCGCAAACTCCAATTGTTCCCCTGGGTCATCGGTTTGTTGTGCTCGCCGCTCGCGGCGCAGCAACGCCATACGATCACGCACGAAGACGTCTTTCTGATGAAGCGGATATCCGCGGCGGCGATCAGCCCCGACGGACGCGGGATCGTCTTCAGTGTCACCGAGCCGTCGTATACCGAAGGCGAGCAGGTCAGCGATCTGTGGCTCGTCGCGACCGATGGCAGTGCCGAACCGCGCCGCCTCACCAATACCAAAGGGGGCGAGGGCGGCGTCGCTTGGAGTCCCGACAGTCGGCGCATCGCGTTCAGCGCCCGCCGCGAAGGTGACGACCAGTCGCAGGTATACGTCCTCGATCTGGCGACCGGCGGTGAAGCGCAGCGCGTCACGAATCTGTCAACCGGCGCAGCGAGTCCCCTGTGGCGTCCCGACGGCAAGGCGATCCTGTTCACGAGCTTGATCTATCCCGGTGCGGCGACGGATTCGGCGAACCGCGCCGCGGCGGCCGAGCGACGCGCCCGCAAGTACAACGCGCGCGTGTATGACGCGTCGCCGATTCGGCTGTGGGATCACTGGCTCGACGACCGGCGGCCGCATCTGTTCGTGCAATCGCTCGAGCCCGGCTCGCAACCACGAGATTTGCTCGTGGGTTCGCAGCTCATTCAAGGCGCGGGATTCGGCGGACAGCTCGGCACCAGTGGTGAAGATCTCGCAGCGGGGTGGACGCCCGACGGGAGCGGTGTCGTGTTCGCCGCTACGACCAATCGTACCGACTGGACCCATGGCGACGTCGTCCAGGCACTCTGGCGCGTGAGCGCGAGCGGGGGTGAGCCCCAACGTCTCACGCAGGGCAAGGACGACTACGACGCACCGCAATTCAGTCCGGACGGCAAGACGCTGTACGCCATCATGACGCCGACCAACGAGCACACCTTCAACAACCGCAGGCTAGTGGCGTCGGCATGGCCTTCCGGCGGAACGGCGATGCGGGTGGTGACGGGCGGCGCGGAACATTCCGTCGGCACGTACACACCGGCGCCGGACAACCGCACGGTATTCTTCCTCGCCGAAGACGCGGGCCATCAACGCCTGTTCCGCGCGCCGGCGACGGGTGGCAAGGAGCAGGAAGTCGGCACGATGACGAGTGGGACGTTCGGCAGCCTCCAGCTCGCCGCGGCGACCACCGGCAGCGCGCTCAAGCTCGCCGCGGTCTACGAGAGCGCAACGAATCCCCCGGAGATCGTGCGCATCGATCCCGCCACAGGCCGGGCGACACCGCTCACCAAGTTCAATGTCGAGCGGGCCGCGAAGATCGATTGGCAGCCACTGCGCGAGTTCTGGTTCACCTCGACCCGCGGCAAGCGGATCCACAGCTTCTACGCCCTCCCACCGGGGTTCGACTCCACCCGCAGCTATCCGCTGTTCGTGCTGATCCACGGCGGCGCCGCGAACATGTGGACTGACAACTTTGGCCTCCGCTGGAACCCACACCTGCTCGGCGCGCCGGGCTACGTCGTCCTGATGACCGACTACACCGGCTCGACCGGCTACGGCGAGAAGTTCTCGCAGGACATTCAGTTCGATCCCCTCGAAGGTCCCGCGAACGAGCTGAACGAAGCCGCGGACACGGCGATGAAGCGGTTTCGGTTCCTCGATGCGTCGAAGCAGATCGCGGGTGGCGCGAGTTACGGCGGCCATCTCACCAACTGGCTCGCGGTGACAACGACGCGGTATCGCGCGTTGGTGAGTCACGCGGGCGAATGGGATCTCGAGACGCAGTGGGCCACGAGCGATTTCAACTACGACCGCGAGCGCAACGTTGGCGGCCCGCCGTGGGAAGATCATCCGCTCTGGCGCACGCAGAGCCCGATGCGCCGCGCCGCGAATCTGCATACGCCCGTGCTCGTGTCGGTGGGAGAGCGCGATTTCCGGGTGCCGATGAACAACGCGCTGGAGTTCTGGACGGCGCTGCAGCGCCAGCAGATCCCTTCGCGGCTCATCATCTGGCCGGAGGAAAACCACTGGATTCTGAGGGGTGAGGACAGCCGCTTCTTCTATAAGGAAGTGGCGGCGTGGTTCGCGCGCTGGCTGGGACCGGCGGCGGCGACCGGACAGTAGACCGGGGGCCGGACCCCAGGTCGTAGGGGCGCAGCATGCTGCGCCCCTACTCATACATCGACTTTGCGTCTGCCTTCGCCAGTTGCACGAAGAACTCCGCGATCTTGCCGACTACCGCCTCGACGTAGCGTTTTCCCTTTTCGGGCGTCGCGGCCGCGGGATTCCCGGACCCCGTGTCGTCCGTCACTTGACGCCAATTCCGGGGCGCCCATGCCCATCCTTCCCCAAACGCTGTGATCTTGAACTTCCGCGCGGCGCCGGAGCCGGCGTCGGACAGCGGCAGCACGAGATCGGGCGCGATGTGCTGCATCACGCTGGTCTCGAGCTCGGCCGCGTGATCGCCGAGATCGGTGAAGAAGCCTTTCGGATCGACGACCTTGTACCAGTTGACCGTACAGAGGAACAACGAGACCTGCGGCTGCAGCTCGCGAATCATTTGGCGGAAATCATTCGCGCCGTGCCCGTTGAAGACCACGAGCTTCCCGATCCCCTGCCCCGCGAGCGACATGGCGACGTCGCGCAGCACGAGCACCTGCGTGCTGGGATTCATGTTGATGCACAAGGGAATGTCGAGCTGCCCGGTATTCACGCCAAACGGCACGGCCGGCAGCACCACGACTTTCGCGCCGCGGCTCCACGCCCGCTCGGCGGCGCGCGCGGCGACCTCGTCGGCCTGGATGTTGTCGGTGCCGTACGGGAGGTGATAGTTGTGCGCCTCGGTCGCTCCCCACGGCAGGACGGCGACGTCGTAGCGCGTGTCGCGCACGGTTTTCCAGGTCAGCTCATTGAGGATGTATGGGCGTGTCACGGGCGATCCGGTTCGATGTGAATCCCCGATTCTACACTCTCAGGGGTTGACGCGCACTCCGGTGTCCCATCTCTTCGAGTCCGGTCAATCACTCAGTCCGTGGCTCGGAGGAATTGATGCGGCGCTTCTCGTGGAGTCTCGTCTCGCTCACCCTGGTGGTCCTTCCCACTCTCCTCCCGGCCCAGGGAGGGGGGCTCCGCGACAAGATCTCGCAGCTGTTCATCTTCACGAATGGTAAGGACCCCTTGTTCCTCGGGGGGACAGCCGGCTCAGACTCCGCTACGGCGATTCACGCCGACCACTTCGTGCCCGCGGCGAACGCGGACAACGGCTCGCTCATCTCCTTCATCAGCTCCGCCATCAGCCAGAACGTGGGAAACCTCCCCGTCAGCGCCACGAGTGGCGGCTCCACATTCCGGTTCGAAGCCGGGGTCCCCGTTCCGACGTCGGGATCGCCCGGTGCCGTGTTCGGCGAGCGCGCCCCCACGCTCGGCCGGGGCCGAGTGTTCGTCGGGGCCAACATCAACCGCCTGCATTTCGAGACGCTGCGCGGCGTGAATCTGCACGACATCGAGATGACGTTCACGCATGAGAACGTGACCGGGCCGGCGTGCGACAGTATCGTGGGGCAGTCGTGTACGCCCTACGGCGTCCCGACACACGAAAACGACGTGATCGACCTGCGACTGCAGCTCGACATCGACATGACGGTGACGTCGTTCTTCGTGACCTTCGGCCTGCTCGACCGCGTCGACATCGGCGTCGTCCTGCCGATCGTCTCGACGTCGCTGCGGGGCACCAGCGACGCGCAGATCGTACCGTTCGGCGGCACGACCGCGCAGCATTTCTTCGGCGGCACGGCGGCGAACCCCGAGCTCTCGACGTCCCGGTTCGTGGAAGGATCCGCAACCGGCGTCGGCGACATCGCCACCCGGGTCAAGATCAACGTCATGCGGTCGGAGCGGACCAATTTCGCCGTCCTGGGTGACATCCGCTTCCCCACCGGCAGTGCGGATGACCTGCTCGGCGCCGGCCACATCGCGGCCCGCGGTCTGGGCATCCTCTCGGCGCGATTCGGGGCGTTCTCACCGCACGCCAACGTCGGATATCTGTTTCGAGGCGGGAGCTCGCAGAACAGCGCCGTCCTCGCGACGGTCGGGTTCGATCACGTCATGGCGCCGTGGGCGGCGATCGCGGTCGATTTGGTGTCGGAGCTGCAGGTGGGTGAAAGCAAATTACGGCTGCCGGGCACGGTCACCTACGACCTGCCGTTCCGTCGCACGCTCCAGCCGACGAACATCCCGAGCGAACGGGACGATGTGATCAACGGATCGTTCGGCTTCAAGTTCGTAACGCACTCAGGGCTAACGCTCGTCGCCAACACGCTGTGGCCGTTGAACCGGGGTGGATTGCGGCCCAACCTGCTCTGGACCGCCGGCCTGGAGTACAACTTCTAGACACCGAGACGCCTAGGGGGCGATGAGTTACCGGATCGCGGTGATCCGCCAGCCGCTTGCGTCGCGGGCGAGCGTCGTATGAAACGTCACAGGCCGCCGCTCGGCGCGACCGGTGCCCGCATTGTCGTACTCGTAGACGCCGCTGACCGTCGCATCGGCTGACGCGCCACCCCCGGTGACATTCAGGTTGGCGATGCTGAGGCTGGCTTTGAGATTGCGGACGCGGTCAAAGAACGTCTGCCAACTCGCCTGCTGTGCGCCCGTGATTCCGGGATACGCCTGCCGGACCTGCTCGATGTCCCGTGACTCGAGCGCACCCGCGTAGTTCGCGATCACCTTCTCGATATCCGGTCGCGGGTCGGTTGCTACCGGGGCCACGGGTACTGGCGGTGGAGCCGGAGGTGGCGGAGGCGGCGGGGGGGGGGGGGGGGGGGGGGGGGGGGGGGGGGGGGGGCGGCGGGGGCGGAGCCTCCGCGACCCGACGCGACCGCGCGATGCGTTCGGCGTCCGCCCACAGCGATGCCGCGCTGGCAAACTGCATCATCGCCTCGGAGACGCGCCGCGCCGACGCCAGCGACTCGGCGCTCGCGAACGCCGCGTGGCCGCCGCTGAGATCCGCCGGCGAAGCACCGGCCAACGCCGCGCGCTGCTCCGCTCGCAGGGCGCCCGCGCGCAGCGATCCGAGCAAGCTGTCATCGCGTTGCGATGCGACGATCGGCCGGCGCGCGGTCGGAGGTGGTTGGGGCGGGGTCGGCTCGGGACGCACCACCGTGTGGCTCGAGTCAGCACCCGCCGCGGCTGCGCCCGGTACCGAGTCGTGGCCAGCCGCGACCGGCGCTGCGGTGGGCGGACCCACGTGTGGTGTGCCTGAGAACCACCGCCAGAGCCCGAACGCCAGCACGGCGGTCGTCACGGCGATCGCGGGCCACATCCAGCGCCGCCGCCGGAGCGTGGGGCGCGTCCGGACGCGCGACAACACGATCGGGCTGGTCGGTGTCTTCGGCCCCGCGGGCCGCGCGCTGCCGTGTGCCAGCGTGATCATCTCGCGCCGGATCGGATCGTCGTGGCGCAGCGACGGGCGGCCGCACACCGCGACGACGTCGTCCATACTCGGCCAGCGTTGTGCCGGTTGCTTCTCCAGCATGCGCATGACCGCATCGCCCAGATTGGGAGGACAATCAGGTCGCAGATCGGTCACCGGACGCGGCGGCTGGTTGAAGTGCGCGTACATGACAGACATGATCGAGTCGTCCTGGAACGGCAACTTCCCGGTCAACATCTCGTAGGCCACGACGCCGAGCGAGTACTGGTCCGACGCGCCGGTCACTTCTTCCGTGGCGCACTGCTCAGGGCTCATGTACGTCGGTGTCCCGACCGTCACGCCGGTCATGGTGAGACCCTGCGCCTGCAACACCTTCGCGATGCCGAAGTCGGTGACGACGGCCCACCCTTCTTCGTCCAGCATGATGTTCGCGGATTTGATGTCGCGATGGATGACGCCATGGCGATGCGCGTAGCCGAGCGCGTCGCTCACCTGGGCGACGATCGCCTGGATCATCGCGATGGGCAGTGGTCCCACATCGCGGACGACCTGGTCGAGCGACCGTCCCTGGACGTGTTTCATCACAAAGTAGAGAACCTGCTCGCTGTCCCTGACGGCGTAGATCGGGATGATGTGCGGATGACTGAGCGCCGCGGCGGTGCGTGCCTCGCGCTTGAAACGCTCGACCATCCCTTCTCCCATGGCCAGCAAGGCGGGTGCGAGGACCTTGATGGCGACCTTGCGGTCGAGCGCGAGATCGTGCGCGAGGTAGACGGTGGCCATCCCGCCGTGACCGATCTCGCTGAGGATCTCGTACTGCCCGAGCGTCGCCCGCCGCAGTGCGGCGAGCTGCGCCTCGGCAGCCTCGGGCCGCGGTTCCGTGACCGCACCGGGCGGCGTTGGGAGCGTGGGGCCGGACCAGGGCCGCTGTACGGGAATGCCTGTCCCGCAGCGGGGACAAAACGACGCGCCGGCACCGAGGCTGGCGCCGCACCGCAGACAGGATGAAGGGGGCTTTGAGGTCATTCCAACCGCAGAAGATACTGCAAAACGCCCTAGACGTCGGCCTGCATGGCGCGCCGCGCGAACAGGGCGCACGGCGTACCGATCAAGAACGCGTGCACGGCGATGCTGAGCAGCACCCAGACCAGGTTTCTCGAGCCGGGGTTGGCGGCCGAGAGCGGGACGACGATGTAGTTCATGATGCCGTACAGCAGCACACCGTAGAGTGGTCCGAAGACCCACGGTTTTTGCCACAGCTCCGACCAGCGCCGCGCGAACAGGTAGTACGTCACCGCCATCGACGTCGCGATGAAGTAGTGCAGCGCGAGACCAAGGAGCGCGCTTCCCCAGCCGCCGGTGAAGCTCGCGTCTCCGAGCAGTCCGGAGGCGACTGATTGCAATACGCGCGTCGGCAGGACGCCTCGTTTCAGGTACCAGAAGGTGCACGCGTACGTGATGTCGAATGTGCCGGCGACGAGACCGCCCAGGAGAACGTAGAACGACGGTTTTTTCATGCGCTCCAGGGCTCCACGCGGCGGGTTCGAGTGCTTTCGGCGGCCAGGACCAAGCCTCGCATCACATCGAGCGACCACTCGGGTGTCACGGCGAGCTGCGCGTTGCCGAGCATCGCGTCTCGCACGTTTTCATAATACCGCGCGAAGCTCGACCGTAACGTCGGCACTGTGCGCGTTGCGTCAGACGTGATCAGCTTGCCGTAGAGCTCCGGCGGCTCGGTGTCCCAATCGGGCTCGTCCGGCGTGCGTCCCTCCTTCAGCGCGGCTTCCTGGGGATCCATTCCATATTTGACGAACGATCCGCTCGTGCCATTCACGATCCACGTCGGTCCGACGGGCGGCCTGAGCATGGAGGCGCGCAAGACGGCGCGACTGTGCGGGTAGTAGAGCGTGACGTCGAAGGCATCGTCGATCCTGCCACCGGCGCGCTCGATCCGAATGTCGGCGCCGACGGCCTCCGGAATTCCGAACAGCAGCAGGGCCTGGTCGAAGAGATGCGGGCCGATGTCGAACCAGACGCCGGATCCGGGAAGCGGCTCCTCCCGCCACGCGTTGGGTTTCTGCTCCGGACGGAAACGGTCGAAATGCGATTCGAACAGCACGATGTGGCCCAGCGCGCCTTCCGACACCACCTGCTGCACCGTCGCAAAATCACCGGTGTGGCGGCGATCCTGGTACACCGTGACGATGCGCCGCTGTTGTTTGGCGAGCCGGACCAGGTCCTCCGCTTCGGCGAGCGTCGTGGTGAATGGCTTGTCGACCACGACGTGCCGGCCCGCCAGCAGCGCCTGCTTCGCGATCGGATGGTGGGATGTGTTGGGAGTGGCGACGACCACGAGATCGATCTGCCGTTTCAGGAGCTCGTCAACACTGTGGACGAATTCCACCTCCGGATAGCGCGGATCGGGTGCCCTCCCCCCGTGGCGCTGGACAATGGTCGTGAGTCGCAGGCCGTCCACGGCCCGGATGACCGGCGCGTGGAAGACCTTGCCCGCGAAGCCGAAACCGACGAGGCCGACGTTGAGCATGCGACAGATTGTACAGCGAAAATCCGGCGCCCGTCAGCGACTGAGCCAGTAACTCACCTTGAGCAGCAACACGTTCGTGGGCCGGTCGCGGAACAGCTCTCGCGTGAAATCCCGCTGCAGATCGAATTCCGGATCATACGGCACATACCCCGAACGGCTCTGCGTCCAAACAACAAACAGCGTGGAGCCCGGGCGGTATTCCCAGCGCAGCACCGCGTTGACTTTGACGGCGCGGGTGCGGAAGTCGGGGTCCGTGAACCGCAGGGTGTCGCCCGGCGCCGCACCGTCGGGCTGGACGACATACGTGTTGCCCGTGCGGCTGATCGTCGAGCCGTTGTCGCGTCCGTAGACGTTGAACGCGAACGTCCTGCGCGCCCGCAATTCCTTGAAGTCCGTGTAGTCGCCGGCGAACGCGAACGGCTGGGCGTAGAGCTGCAAGCTCAGCGTTGGAGAGAACGTCGCGTTGGCGCGCAGCGTCACGTACGCCTGGCGCTGCGACAGGGCCGCGAACACGTAGCGCGTGCCGAGCGTCGCGGCGGCGGTGGAGTCGGTGGCCTTGGTGACGAACTGCGCCGCCGCTCGGCCCGTGGAATAGCCCCCCGTGGCGTTGAGCGACAGCGCGGCGCTGGGCCGCAGCGTGAGCTGGGGAATCAGATTCACGGCCCAGCCGCCCGCCTCGTCGCGCTGCACTGACACGAACCCGTAGGCGCCGAGTACGCGCCGCGTGTCCGTCGTGAGGTCCGCGCTCGTGAACCACGCCGCCGGCTTCATCGCCAGCGGCCCGCCGCGGGTGAGCCGGTCGTCGACCACGCGGGGCGAATAGGAGGCGGACCAATCGGCAAACCAGAAGTTCCGGAACTGCGCGTAGCCAAACGCCGAGATCTTGCGGTCGATCGGATTGCCGTCGTAGTTCCAGCTCGGCGAGACCTGGAGATAAGCGTTGGCCTGGCGCAACGTTCTGCCTGATTTGGTCCACTTGTAGCCCAGCACGGCGGCTGCCGAAATGCGATCCACACGATTCTGGAATCCGAGGTCGTTCACTTCGAACCCGGGGGAGGCGGTGCGCCCGCCCAGGCCCCATCGCCAGTTCCCCGCCACCTTGTTCAGGTACAGGTCGGCGCTGACGCCGGCGAGCGACGTACGCGTGGGATCGTAGCGGAAACGCTGTGCGTCGGGGCGCTGGTAGTAGCGGTTGGACGACCGCTGCACCTGCTGCAGTGCGGCGGGTTCTCCCTGGAGGTACGAACCGCCGACGCTACCGGCAAACGTGTAATGCTTGTCGCCCCAGCGCTGGAAGAAATCGAGGCCGCCGGCGAACGCGTCGCGCGCCAACATGCCGAGCGCCGGTGTCGTGGGCCGCCGATCCATGGCCGTCGCGAGCAGCCCGATGCTCGTATTGCCGCCGTTCAGGTCCCGCTTGACTCGCCCCGCGAAATAGTTGGTGGCCGGCTCGACCTCGTCGCGGTAGCGTGTCCCCGTCATGGTATCGAGCACGGTGGCACGCTCGCGGGCGGTGAGCGCGTCGAGCACGCCGACCGACCAGCCGCCGGCCGAGCGGCCGGTGAGCTTCGCGGCACCGAGGATCGTGGTGCTCTGCGGAACGTCCTGGAAGGCGCCGCTCGACGAGGGCTCGCCCTGCGGGGGCCGCCCAATCCGGCGCGAGTAGAGGTACAGCGGCGGGTCACTGAAGCGGATCACCCCGCCGCCGTTCCCGCCGAAATCGAAGATCTGCGTGCCCTCGATGAAAAACGGCCGATGCTCGTCGAGGAACTGCTCAAAGGCCGTGAGGTTCACGAACGTCTCGTCGACCTCCACCTGCCCGAAGTCGGGGTTCACCGTCACGTCGAGCGTTTGGCTGGAGCTCACCCCGTACTTCAGATCCGCGCCCACACTGCGTTGGTACGCGCTCGGCGTCTCAAAGGGGTTGCCGCGCCCCGTCGGCTGGCGGTACGTCCCAGTCCCGACGGCGTAGGGCAGGATCTGGATGTGCTTGCGGGTCTCCACGCCCGCGAGCCCGACAAGGCTCGCGAAGCGAGAGGCCATACCGCTCTCGGTCCGGGCCACGAATGGAAAGAGCGCCAACTCGTTCTTGCGCTCGATCCAGCGGACAAAGCGCACGCCCCATACCTGGTCCGCGACGCGGGCGAACCGCAGCTGGGTAAACGGGATGCGGATCTCCGCCGTCCAGCCGAGCGAGTCCACAGTGGTCGCGGCCTCCCACACGGGGTCCCACGACTTGTCGGAGAAGGTGCCGTCGCCACCGTAGAGCACGTCGGTGCGGACCCCCGCGGCGCTGACTGTGAACTCGAACGCCGTGCGGTAATCATGATAGCTGTCCAGCAACACCCGGAACTCGTCGCTGTGCGACGAGGCGTCGCGCCTCGTGAGCCGCCGCACGATCTTGCCGGGCTCGGCGTCGAACAGCCGGGCGCCGATGTACAGGGCGTCCGCGTCGTACACGATCCGCACCTCCGTCGATTCCGACACGGGCCGGCCCTCGTCCGGAACGCTCTGGAGCAGGTCGCGCACCGGCGTCACCTGGGACCAGGCGGCATCGTCGAGGCGGCCGTCGACCACGGGGGACACGCGGCCGCTCGACACGCGCACCGCCTGCACCACAGGCGTGGCCGCAGGTGGCGCTATGGGGTCGACCGCTTGGAGTGCGGCGAGCAGAGCCGCCAGGGCCATCATGCGCGCGCCGCCGGCTCGAGGGAGGACGCCGCCGCGTAGAGGTACTCGGCGACTAGGCGCGGCGCGTCCGGGACACCCTTGTATCCGGGGGCGGTGCCCATATCCACCACGTACGGCTGGCCGCCGCTCTCCACGATATCGACACCGTACAGCTGCGCTCCGAACGCCCGACCGCAGCGCTCGACGATGTCGACGAGCTCAGCCGACAGCACGAATGGCTCGCCGCGCTTCTCTTCATCGGTCCGCCGCGGGAAGACCTTCTTTACGCCGAACAGACGGTCCCCGATCGCATAGATCTTCCGGTCACGGCCGTCATGCGGCAGGTATCGCTGCGCGAACACGGGCTCGCGCGGGCGTTGCGGAACCGAGGCGAGCTCGGCGGCGGTCCGGACGACCTGCACGTGGTGGCCGCCGCCACCCCCGTACGGCTTCACGACGAGCGGACCGTCCTCGAGCAACGGAGCCAGGTCGTCCGTGCTGTCCGCGACGAACGCGGGAGGCGTGGGCACGCCGGCGGCGTGCAGCACCCGGGAAGCGACGATCTTGTCGCGCAGGGCGGCCGTGGCGGGATAGGAATTGACGATCGTTGCGCCCAGCTGGTGGAGCGCGCCCGCCAGACTGAGCGCCAGCCCGCTCATTTTGCGCAGCACGTAGAGATCGTGAGCGACCGGTACGGCGTCCAGGTCGATCGCGCCGCTCGGCGGCACGATGACGTCGACGTCCGCTCCCGCGTCCGCCACGGCACGCACGATCTGCGGCATGAGGCTGGTGCTGTGCCGGGAGTAGCTCGGCAGCAGGAACGCAATCCTCGGCGTCATCGCAGCGCCACTTGCAACAGGTCGGCCAGCACGCGCTTCGCGTCGAAGTACTGGACCGCGATCTCGCGCGCCGCCCGGCAATGACGCTCGTAGGCGGTGTTGATGGCATCGAGCGAGGCCGCAGCTTCGTCCACGGTCTGGAACCGAAACATCCCCTCGCCGTGCGGCAGATAGGCGCTGGGCCCCGTATGCTGGACGACCACAGGCTTGCCGCTCGCGAGGTAGCACACCGTGCGATCGCTCACCCAGGCGTTCCGCAGCTTGACGAAGAACGGCTTCGCGCAGCTCCACTCGCCGCGCGAGCGCTGGATGTACACCTGATAGTGTTGCGGCGTACTGGCCACTTCCCGGGCGTGGCGCACGCGCCAGCATCGCTGCTCGAGCAGGCGCCGGTCTTCTCCGTCGCCGTCGGCGAGATGCAGCGCCAGCTCGAGCGGCTGCGTCGTCAGCCCTGCCAGCTCGGCGAACTCGAGAAAGGCGACGCGCTTGTTGTTGTCGATGCAGATCTCTGTGCCGTTCTCGCGCAGCTTGACCCATTTCCCCGACCACCACCCCGCGACCGTGGTGAACGACTCGCAGTGCGGGTCGTAGACATAGGGCCACAGCTCCAGGCACACGGGAGGGCGGATGTGCCGCCACGCGAGACCGCAGTCGGGGAACGGCGCCGCCGCCGTGCCGACCGTTTCGCCGATCGTGAAGTACACGTCGTGGTGGGGAACGCGGATCTGCCCAGAGCTCATCCAGATCTGCGTCAGGCCGGGATCGATGTCGACGAGCGCCGTGCGGCGCGCGCCGCCCAGAATGCGAGGGTCAATCCCGTAATGGAAGTTGAGCAACAGATCGGCCTGGCGCAGCACGTCCCAGGCGGAGGTGTCGGACCCGTTGAGCCACTCGATCGGAGCATCGTCGCCGGCGTTCCGCGTGCCGTCGCCGCGCGTGTACAGGAGGGCGCGGTCGCCCATGCCGAAGCACTCCATCCGCTCGCGGAACGTCGCGAGCGCCCCCAAGTCGCGATGCTTACCGCGTTGGACCTGCTCCAGCCAATACACGTCGCAACCGAGGCGCCGCAGGCCTTGCACGTACTGCATGTACACCCAGAAATGCCCGGCTCCGTCGGGAAAACTCACCACGTCGAATGGCGATACCACCACGGTCGTCATGGCTCGGGCAGGACGAGCTCCAGGGCGTCGAACCAGCGCTCCACTTCGGCGAGCTGATCGAAGCCCCAAGCCGCCCGCTCCTCCAGCAACGCGACCGCGGGCCAGATGATGCGACTCGCGTACCGCGCGTACTCGGCGGTCTCGAACATCGCGTTCAACTCCCGCACCGACGGCAACCGCCAGCCCGCGCGCCGGAGCGCGCGGGCGTACATCTCCAGAATCCACGGACGCTCGGCCTTGGGGAACCGGTACAGGAACGTGGACAGGTCGTACGTCGCCGGCCCCACTGCCGCGTGATCCCAGTCGATCAGGCGCGCGACGCGCGTCCCGCGCGCCTGATCGGAGTGCACGAGCGCGTTTGTGGTCCAGAGGTCGCCGTGCAGCAACGTATCGGGCCCACCCCATGCCTCGAGGAGGGCGGTGCGCGCGCCGATCTCCCCGCGGAGCCGATAGAGACGATCGAGCAATCGCCCGCGCAGCTCGCCTTGCGCGGGTGTCGGCTCGATGCGCGGCGGCGCCAGGGCTTCGAGAACGGCAATGGCGTCGCGCACATTGGCCGCGAAAAAGCCCGCGCCCAGGGAGCCGCAGAAATGCCGGCATTGCGGGACGACGGCGTGGCCGGCGGCGCGCGTGTGCAACGTCGCAATCACGTCGACGACCGCTTCGACCTGCAGCGGGTCCGGGTCCTGCGGATCGAGCGGGTCACCAGCGAGGTCCTCGTACACGTGCCACGCCCAGGCCCCGCCGCGCTCGACCGCCGTAGCGAGAAGGCGTGGAGCACGGTCGCTCAGATCCAGCGCGGGCAACCACCGCCGCAACACCAGCTCGTTACGCCGCGCCAGCCACGGATCGTAGCGCTTCACGACGAGCGAGCGTACGGTGCCGTTCTCTCCCGCCCGGAGGCGGTAGACGCGCGACTTCAGGCGGTCGAGTTCGATCGGGCGCCCGTTGGCGCTCGAGCCATCGAGGACGTCCGCCAGGGCATCGCACAGCTCGCGCCAGCCCGGCTCGGCGGTTCCGGGCACGAGGGTGCGCAACGTAGCGATGGCGCGGCTCATACCAGGGCGCGCAGCGGGCGCGCAGCCACGCCGACTTGTCGGTGAAAAACGCGTAACCATGACATGGGGCGCACCAGGTAGAGAGGGGTGTCGTAAGCCAACTGCGGGCTGACCCAGCTGATCGCCGCGAGCGCGAGGAAGATGCGACCGACGGCAGCGAGCCGCCGCAGCACCTCGGGCCGAGCATCAGGCCATGCGCGACGCACGACCGATCCGTAGGCCTTCAGGTCGATCTTCGTCAGATCGACCGCCGGGATGCCCCACCCCGCAGTCTCCCAGTCGATCGGGAACAGCTCGAGTCCAGTCGCTCCGGCCCGCACGATGGCGTTCTTGGCGCGGAAGTCGCCGTGCGTCAGTGTGGCTGGTATGCCCGCGCACGCGCCTTCGATGTGCGGCCAGAATTGCTCGAGACGCTCGAGGCGCTCCAGCAGCCGCTTCAGGAGTCGCAGGTCGGCCGCGGCCAGGGCTGGATTCGCGAGCCGAGGACGGATCGTGTCGCACGCCGCGTGCAGGTGCTCGCGATAGCGATGGGGGCCTGCCTCGGGCAGCGCCCGCGCGGCCGGAATATTGCTCGCGCCGACGTGTAGCTGCGCGATCCACCGCCCTGCGAGAGCCAGATGCGCGGGATCGGTTTTCGAAGCTCGCTCGCTGCCCACGTCTTCGAAGAACAGCCACACGAACCCGTCGCGATCCTCGCGAAACCCGTGGTAGCGCGGGGCTGTCACGGGCACGTGCGGCAAGACGTGCTCGTGGATCGTGCGTTCGATCGCCGCCCGCGCGGCCGTGCAGCGTTGCGCGATGACGGGCTCACCGCGCGGGCCGGCGCCCGTCAGCCGATACGTGGCCGATTCTTTTCCACCGCGCAGCACTTCGATCGCTTCGGGGGCTCCGGCGTCACGGCAGACGGCGCTCCAGGCCTCAGCGGCCGCGTGCCCCCTGAGGTTGCCCACCAGGACCGCCCCTCTGGAGGGGGTCGGTCGGGGGAGCGGGGGGCTCGGGGGGCTCGCGGTGTCGGTCATGCCATGGCCGTCGCGCCGGCGAGCAGTCGTCCACGCTCGAGCTGCAGGCGCAGATCGCATGCGGCGAGCGCGCGCTCGCGATGAGTGATGAGGAACGCGGTGCGCCCTTCCATCAAGCGGTCCATCGCGTCGAGGATGACGGCTTCGGTCCTGGCGTCGACCGCGCTGGTTGGCTCGTCCAGGATCAAGAGCGGAGCGTCCTTGAGGAAGGCGCGCGCCAAGGCGACGCGCTGCCGCTCTCCGCCGGAGAGCTTGAGGCCGCGCTCGCCCACGGGGGTCTCGTACCCCTCCGGCAAGCGGACGATGAAGTCGTGCGCTCCGGCGGCCGCCGCCGCACGCTCGATCTCCGCGGTGGTCGCTCCGGGCCTTCCGTAGGCGATGTTCTCGCCGATGCTCGTCGAGAACAGCAGCGGCTCCTGGAGCACGATCGCGAACTGATTCCGCAGATCTGCAAGGCGATACTCGCGGAGATCCACACCGTCCAGCAGGATCGCGCCCTCGGTCGGGTCGTAGAAGCGGGTGAGGAGGTTCACGAGCGTCGTCTTCCCCGCGCCGGTCGCCCCCGCCACCGCGACGCGCGCAGCCGGCGGCAGCTCGAACGACACCTCGCGCAGCACGGGGCGCTCGCTGTCATAACTGAAGGAGACGTTGCGGAACGTCACGGCGCCGGTGGCGCGCGGCAGCGGTCGGGCGCGCACCCGTTCCGGGACGTCCGACGGCTCGTCCAGCAGCGCGAACACACGCTCGGCGCTGGCGAGATACGCCTGGATCCCTGCTGCTTTGCGGCTGATCGTCTTCAGGGGATCGTACAACTGGGCCAGGTATCCCAGGACCATCAGGAGCTGGCCCAAGGTGATGAGGCCGGCCTGGACGTGCTGCACGCCGATGAACAGCACGGCGGCCGTTCCCGCCGCGGTGGTCAGACCGACGAACACGCCGAAGCGTCCCTCGAACAGCGCGAACCGGAGCCGCGCGATCATGCCCTCGCGCGAGCGCCCCACGAACCGCTCGGTCTCGCGCGCTTCCTGCCCGAAAGCCTTCACCACACGCAACGCCCCAAGCGTTTCGTGCGCCACGGCCAGCGCCGCCGCCTCCAGCTTCTTCACGTGACGCGACTGGCGCCGCATGCGCCCGCGGTAGACACGCGACAGGACCAACAGCACAGGGCACACGCCGAGCGCGACCAGCGCGAGGGGCCAGTCCAGGCGCGCCGTGGCGACGATCATCGTGCTCAACGTGATCGTCGCCGTCACGAACGGAATGGCGCCGTCGACCAGGATGTTCTGGATCGCCGGTGCGTCGTACTGGATGCGGTACAGCGAATCGGCGGTGCCACGCGAATCGTGATACTGCAGCGAAAGCCGTTGCATGCGATCGACCATCCGGGACCGGATGTCCAGCGCCAGCCGCTCACCGACCCAGGTGCGCAGCAATGTGCCCCCGAGCTGTTGCGCCTGATTGGCGGCCGCGACGAGGATCAGCAGGCACAACGCCGCGAACAAGACCGCGGCGGGCGTGCTTACAGCCGCTGCGGGAAGGACGGCGCGCAGCAGCGGCGGCAGTGGTCGCGCGCCGATAACGTTATCGACGACGATGCGGAGCGGCACGGGGGTGAGCAAAGCGACTGGGCTCGCCAGCAACCCCACCGCAAACAGCGCGACGAAATGCAGGCCGTATGGTCGCGCCTGGTGCAGAACCCGCCGGTATAGGACGACGTCACTCACCGGGCTGCGCCTCGGTATCTCGCACGCGACGCAGGGCATTGAGCACCGACGCCATTGCGGCAACGGTCTCCGAGACGCCCTTCATGATGGGGACCAGCGCGGACAGCCCCATCACGGCCGCCACACTCCAGGCATGATCGTGCAACGCCGCGACCGCCGCCACCGCGAGCGCGACGCTGACCAGCGGGCCGCGCGCCGGGATCACGGGCCACGCTTTGACCCGCACCAGTTGACAGCCCCTGCCGTGCTCCTCCACCGCCATCAGCACGCGCGCCGCTCCGAGGAATCCGCCCCGGACCTCGAGATCCCAGCGATCGTGGGGCCCACCGTGCAGCACGCAGGCGCCGACGGCGCGTAACGCGGCGGCGATCGTCTCCACGCGCGCGCTCGGCGCAAGCCAGCGCTCGCTCCACACGCTCGTAGCGATCGGCCACAGCGGGGCTGGGCCCCGGACGCCGCGGCTACGCCACGGCGTGAGCCCCTCCTTGAGCCGCCCGCGCAGCCGCGCGATCGGCTGCAGGAGGTGCAACACACCTGTGAGCAGACGGCGCTGCAGACGACGCCACCGGTCGAGCGTCGTGGGGAACGACGCGCGCGCGGCGCTCATGGCGGCACGTGCCACGGAGATGGACACCCCAAAGCCAAGCAGCGGCAGCGCCAAGCGCAGCGGCGGCCACTCGACCCCCAGAGCGGCGATGCCGGCAAGGATTGCCAGCGTGAGATGCCAGTCGGGCATCTGCGGGAGTGCGCCGAGCACGCCGGCCGCGGGCTCGTACAGCGATTGGTAGGGTGCGACGCCCCAGATGCCGTGGTAGACGCGGGCGCGGCGCCACGGCGGCGCTTCCGGGCGCCCCGGCCCATACAGGCGACCGGCCCAACGCACGTACCCAGGCCCATTGTACTTCTCAGGCCACTTCCGCTCCAGCATCGCCTCGGCACGCCCGTAGCCGAGTTGCTGCCGCCAATACGCGCGAATGGAGTTGCGGCGATGATGCCAGACCATCGCGGCCGAGTGGAAGCCGATCGACCAGCCGCGCTCGTGCAGGCGCCAGCAGACGTCCACGTCGTCACCCGCCACGCGGAACTGGAGGTCGAAGCCTCCGATCGCCGCGAGGCACTCCTTGCGGAACGCCATGTTGCAGCCGGGGATGTGCTCGGCTTCGCGATCGGTGAGCAGTACGTGCACCGGACCGCCGGGTGAGCGCGCGACCGCATCGGCGATCGGTCCGTCACCGGGAGGCGCCACGTTGGGACCGCCCACCGCCGCGTGGGACGTGCTAAGGAACGTCGCGGCGAGATAGGCGAGCCAGTGCGGATCGGGCCGAGCGTCATCGTCCAGGTAGGCGACGATCTCGCCGGTGGCGGCGGCCAACCCGGTGTTCCGCGCGCTGGCGAGGCCACGGTTCGGCGTCTGGATCAGGCGGCAGTCGTACCGCCGCGCGATGGCCGCGGTCTGATCGGTCGATCCATCATCGACGACCACGACCTCATAATCCGGATACTCGAGCCGCGCGACACCGTCGAGGCAGTCGGCGAGGGTTCGCGACCCGTTGTACGAGCAGATCACGACCGAAGCGCGCGGCCACGGCAGCGTCGGGGCGAAGGGCAGGTGGACAAACGCTTCACGCACCGCGGTGAGCGCCGGCTTCGGCCGGCGATCCCGGCGCGTCACGCCGAAGTCCCAGTCGCGCACATCTTCGCCGGACCGATACCAATCGTCGGTCCAGGCGTAGACGAACGCCCCCGCGCACCCCCCGGCGAACGCGCTGCGGACCTGCCAATCCAGGGTCCGCGCCTGCTGGTGCTCGCCGTTCCGCCGGCTGTCCAGACCGACCTCGCTCATCACCACCGGCCGCTCACCCGCCAGGGTGTGCAGCCGTCCGAGGTAGGCCTGGAGCCGCTGCTGCGACTCGAGGTACACGTTGAAGCAGAGGAAGTCCAGGAAATCGAGCTGCAGGTACTCGGTGGACGGATAGTTGACGTAGGTGACGAGGCTGTCGGGCGCCTCCTCCTTGGCGACGCGATACAGCCGCTCCAGGAAGCGCTCGACCCGGCGGCGGCCGAACCAGCGCGCGACGGGCGCGGGAATCTCGTTGCCGATCGCATAACACAGCACGGCGGGATGGTCGGCACAGTCGCGTACCGCGGTCCGCACGAGCGCGTCGAGGTCGGGTGCATCCTTGCGTTTGTCGGCGAGGAAACCGATGTAGCGCTCGACGGGCACGCCCACCATCACCCGCAGACCGTGACGCGCGGCGGTGTCCAGCAGCCAGCGAGGCGGCACGGTGTACACGCGCACGGTATTGAATCCGTGCGCCGCCATGCCCGCAAAGTCCCGGTCGACGGCGTCGGGCTCGGGCACTTCGCTGCCGTCGGCGCGCGGGCGAAACGTCCCGTATGTCACGCCGCGGAGATAGAGCTTCTGGTCTCCGACAAAGAAAAACTTTCCCCGTACGGTCGCCGGGCCTTCAGGCGGGCGGGTGGCGGGAACGGAAGGTTGTGCGATGGGCGACGGGGTCGGCGATGCGGGGGGCGGGACGACGAGTGCCTCATCGCGGATGACGTGTAAAGAGGAACCAGGATCGCGCTGCACGGTGCGCTCTCTCCGAGTCGGTGCGATTTTTTTTTAGGATTGGCGAACAGATTCTTAGGACGAGCGCGCAAGGCACATGCCAGCCCTCCCATGCCCTGCGCGTTACGACGGTGGTCGGTATCTCCTTACTGTCGAGCCACTAGGGTTAACCCCGAGAATGCGTGCCGGCGATCACACTGTGGCGCGGAGCGCGGCCTGTGGACTGCGTGCAGCAGAGGTTGTGCAACACATTTCTACTCGCGTTACCTCAGGCCCACTTGGAGCATCTCATTTTCCAGACCGCTTACTCGTCCCCTGAAGTCTGCGGAAATCAGTCGCTCGTCATGATAAACAGCGGCGCCCCGTCGAATTGGTAAATCGGCCGCAGGCGCTGCGTGTTGTAGTACTTCGACACGTCCACGACCTTCTTGTCCGACGTGACGCTCGATAGCGGCACGGTGTCGTAGAACCCCTTGTGAATGCTTACGAGCCGGCCGTATTGCTTCTTCACGATCAAGTCGAGCGCCAGGTTGCCGAATGCCATCGGCACGATCGAGTCGAGCGCGTCGGGGTCGCCCGAACGAACCAGATAGCCGAGCCGCTGGTTCACGACGTCGATCTTCCGGCCCTTGTTGAGCTTCGCCGACGATTCCTTGAGCGCCGTACCGATCTGGTCGCCGATGCCGCCGAGCTTGCGGTGCCCGAACATGTCGGTCTCCTCACCCTCGAAGCTCATCCCTTCGTGCGAGGTGAGTCGAGCGCCCTCCGAAATCAGGACGACCGAATAGCGGCTCGGGTTCTTATTGCGGTCCTGCACAAGCAGCTCGGCGAGGTGCTCCACTTCGACGGGATACTCGGGAATCACACAGCGGTCGGCCGCGCCAGCCATCGTCGGGAGCAGTGCGGTAAAGCCGGCGTACCGGCCGAACACTTCGATCACGAGGAAGCGCTCGTGCGAGCCGGCCGACGTGCGCAGCCGGTGCGTCAGTTCGATCGTGCGCGTCACGCACGTGCTGAACCCGATGCAGTAGTCAGTGCCGTAGACGTCGTTGTCCATCGTCTTCGGGATCGCGACGACCTTCAGCCCCTCATCGTGCAGCCGCTTGGCGTAACTGAGTGTGTCGTCGCCGCCGATCGGAATCAGGACATCGACGCCAATGTGCTCGAGGTTCTTGATCACATCCTTGGTGATGTCATTCGTCTTTTCAGTGTACGCGGTGAGATGCGCTGGCACGCGTTCTTTGGGCAGATGACTCGGCCGCACGCGCGAAGTGTGCAGGAACGTCCCGCCGGTGCGGCCGGCGCGGTTCACGATCGCTTCGGTGAGCGGCAGGATCTGCTCGCTGTTGTCGGCGTCTTTTTCGCGCGAGTAGTCCACCAGTCCGCCCCACCCGTGGCGGATGCCGATGACTTTGTAGCCGTCGCGCAGGGCGCGAATCGTGATGGCGCGGATCGCGGGATTGAGGCCGGGGACGTCGCCGCCGCCGGTGAGGATACCGATGGTGCCTTTGTTCATAGTGGCAAGAAGATAGAGGGAAGGAAAAGCCCCGCAACGGAGACCGCTGCGGGGCTGATTTTACGATGTGCGCTTAGGGGTGATAAGCGTCGAGCAGCTTGAGACTCCAGTTGCTCGCTGAACTGCTGGTCCCACCCGCGACGTAGAACACGCCGTTGATCACGGCCGAGGCGAACTCCTGACGCCGCTCAAGCATCGGCGCCTTCGTCGTCCACGAGTCCGTCGCGGGATCGTAGGCCTCGTTGACCGCGGAGCCTCCGGCTACGTAGATGATTCCGCCGATGACCCCCGCCCCGTGTCCGAACCGTGCCGTGGGCATTGGAGCCCGTGCGGTCCACGTGTTCGTCGCGGGATCGTACGACTCCACCGCTGCGAGATAGTCATTCACGCCGTGCCACTGGCCCCCGAAAGCGTACAAGATGCCGTTCACCGCAGCTGAGGCGTGGAACTGCCGCGGCGTGAGCATGTCGGCCTTTTGAGTCCAGGTATCGGTCACGGGGTCGTACGCCTGGACGGTGGCCACGGTCTCGTAATTGTTGCAATAGGGATAATAGGGGTCACTCGGCGAGCACTCGACGAGCTTGGCTCCACCCACCGCATAGAGGACGCCGTTGATCACCGTCACCGAGAGATCGTACAGCGCCGTGGGCAGGGGGGCCTTCTGGGTCCACGTATCCGTCGCCGGATCGTATGCCTCGACCGCCGCGAGGGGTCCTCCGTGCCATCCACCCACCGCATAGAGAATACCGTTGATGACGCCGACGCCCAGCGACGCGCGTGGCGTGGGCATCGGCGACCTCGTCGTCCAACTGTTGGTCGCGGGTTCGTACACTTCGACGAGCCCGGTCATGTCTCCCGCGCCTTGCAGCGGATCGGCGAACGGGATTCCTCCGACGACGTACAGCTTGCCGTCGATGGCCTCACCCGCAGCGTCCATGCGATGCGTCGGCGCGGACGCGAGGCGCCTCCAGAAATCGCCAACGGCCGTTGCCGTGAAGGTGACCGGGTTTCCGCTGATGCCCTCGCCTTCCACGGTCGCGACCAGTGTCTGGGTACCGAGCACCGGCCCGAGCCGCCAGATCGCCGCGGCGATGCCACCTGCGACCGTTGTTGGGTACGAGTTTCCCGGCGAACCCTCGCCTGATGTCACGGCCCACCTGACGCGGACGCCGTCGACCGGGTTGCCGCTTGCATCGCGCACCAGGACGGAGGGCTCAATCGGCAGGTACTCGTTGGGCTTTGCCGTTTGATTGTTGCCGCCATGGATCTCAACGGACGCCGGCGGGCCCGACTGGGCGGTCGCCGTGAGTGTCACGGGGCTCGCGCCGCCCGCGGTGGCGGTCATACGATTCGTGCCGATCGCAGGACCCAAGACCCACGCGCCCACGGTCGCGACACCGGCGGCGTCCGTCGGCACGGGATTGGTTCCGGCAATCGTTCCGTTGCCTTCAGTGATGGCGAACGTGACCGCGGCACCGGGGACCAGGTTGTTGAACGCGTCCTTCACGGTCACCGAAGGGCTCGTCGGGAGCGCGGTATTGGTGTATCCGACCTGATTGTTGCCCGCGCGGATCGTCACCGACGCGGGCGGCCCGGCGGTGGCTGTCCCCAAGAAGACGACGGAGTCCGCAATGCCCTGCACTGTAGCCCGCAGCTTGTTCGCGCCGGTTGTCGTCCCAAAGCGCCAGAACGAAACTGCGGCGACGCCGTTCTGACCCGACGCTACCTGCGCCACTTGCGAGCCCCCGACGGATCCGCCGCCCTGGATGATCACGAACGTCGCAATGACATCCGGGACAGGATTGCCGTTGGCGTCGCGAATCAGCACCGCTGGAGCAATCGGCACATTCGTATTGACCTGCGCCGTCTGATTGTTGCCGGCGTACAGACTCAGGTCCGCCGGAGGCCCACCCTGTACGGTCACGGTCCACGTCGGCGTGATCCGGATTCCATTGATCGTGGCGCTCACGATCTTTTGTCCCAGCACCGTCGAGCTGAATTGACCCTCCGCGTATCCAGCGGAATCCGTTGGACTGGACGGCTGCACGATGGTGTTCCCTGCACCGGTCGCTTCGAAGACGACCGTGGCCCCCGGGACCGGATTGAGGATGCGAGATCGCGCAATCACGTAAATGCGACTCGTGTTGCTCGTAGTGATCTTGTCCGGTTGTGCGCCGATGCCGCTGTGGTCGGCGTCGACGGGCCCTGACGTAGCGGTCGCGTGGAATATGACGGTGTCAGCAATGCCGGACGCGGTCGCCCGCATAGTGTTCGAGCCGGTCCTCGTTCCCAACATCCAGAAGCTCGGTGCCGCGACACCATCCGGTCCGGACGAGGCGGTATCCGGATGGACGAAATTGCCGCCCAGAATCGGAACGAATGTCACACGGATGCCCGCTACCGCATTCCCCGCGGCATCCGCGACGCGCACGGCGGGCGGAATCGGAACCTGCGTGTTGGCCTCAGCCGTCTGATTGTCGCCCGCTGCCAGCGTCAATCTCACCGCCGCACCCGGGGTTGCCGTGGCGGTGAACGTCGCCGGGCTCGCGCCCGCGACGCTGGCCCGAAGGGTGTTCGTCCCTACCGTGGAACCGAGCATCCAGCTGCCGAGCGTCGCAACGCCGTCGGCGGCGGACGTCGCGGGCGAGCCCGTCACGCTCCCGCCCCCCGCCGTAACCGTGAATGACACAGAAGCACCGGGGACGGCGTTGCCGTACTGGTCCCGCACCGCCACCGACGGCGCAACAGAGACTGGCGTGTTGTGTGCAGCGGACTGACCATCACCCGCTTGAATCGCAAGCTGCGCCGGTGGACCAACCAGTGGCGTCGCGGAGAACGCACCGAGCAACGCACTGCCCGCGCGCGCCTCGAGACCTTGCGCCTGGGCAACCGAGGTACCAAGGGTCCACGCCGTCTGCGCGAAACCATTCTGATCGGTGCGTCCAGACACAGGATTGGCGGAGCCGCCGCCGGACGTGATGATGAAGCTCACTTGGAGGTTCTTCTGCGGGCGACCGCGGGAATCGGTCGCCTTGATTACCAATGGGTTCGGAAGCGGCTGTCCGACGACGCCAGACTGGCCGTCTCCAGATACCACCGAG